>Ga0207428_10001145_pt1 | contig 28731 bp, 24 predicted proteins | sample RhiMethybrSRZTD1_FD_187600 | JGI IMG/M metagenome (GOLD analysis project Ga0207428, IMG submission 187600) | Populus rhizosphere microbial communities from Tennessee, USA - Rhizosphere MetaG P. TD hybrid SRZTD1 (SPAdes) (version 3) | ecosystem: Host-associated > Plants > Roots > Rhizosphere >...
GCTGGAAGCGACGCTGCCGGTCGCGCGCGCTGCCAGCAACCAGGCGCAACCGCTGCACCTGAAAGTGACGTACCAGGGCTGCGCCGAAGGCGGCCTCTGCTACAACCCGATCACGAAAGAAGCCACGATCGAGCTGCCGCCGACGAATCTTCCCGCTTCCGTAGCGCCGCCGACGTCGTCTGCGGGCGGCGAAGTGAAGATCGCGGAGCAAGATCGCCTGGCTACGGCGCTGCAGGGAGAGAACCTGGGCTACGCCCTGCTCCTGTTCTTCGGCGCCGGACTGCTGCTATCCCTCACACCGTGCGTGCTGCCGATGATTCCGATTCTCTCGGGCATCATCGTCGGGCAAGGTGCGGACGTCACGCGCGCACGCAGCTTCGCGCTCGCATTGACGTACTCGCAGGGCATGGCGCTGACCTACGCCGCCGCCGGCGCAATCTTCGTGCTCGCGTTCCGACAGACGCCGCAGGCGTTCTTCCAGTCGGTGCCGGTCATCACGTTCATGGTGCTGCTTTTCATCGCGCTCGCCCTCGCGATGTTCGGCGCTTACACGCTGCAGATGCCCAGCGCCCTGCAGACACGGTTGTCCGACGTCAGCAATCAACAGAAGGCGGGCACATTCGTCGGCACGTTCATCATGGGCGCACTCTCCGCGCTCGTGGTCACGGCATGCGTCGCGCCGGCCATCATCGCAGCGCTCTCAGTGATCAGTCAGTCGCGGCAAGTGCTTCGCGGCGCGGCGGCGTTGTACGCCACCGGCGTCGGCATGGGTGTGCCGCTGCTGATTGTCGGCGCATCGGCGGGACAACTGCTGCCGAAAGTCGGACCGTGGATGGACACGGTGAAGCAGATGTTCGGCGTGCTGTTCCTCGGCGTCGGTATCTACATCGCGCAGCCGCTACTGCCCGACGCGGTCTCGATGATGCTGTGGTCGGCGCTCGCAGTGATCAGCGGCTTCTGGGTGTTCTCGCTGAAGGCTCGTGACGGAGCGCCCATCGCTTCGCCGGTTCGCGCCGTCGGCTTGCTCGTGCTGCTCTACGGCGTCGTGCTGCTGGTCGGCGCTGCTTCCGGCGGTCACGATCCGCTGCAGCCGTTGGGGAACCTCAGCGTCTCCAGTGGAGCCGCAGGAAAATCTGCGAACGGCGGCGAAGCAGCAGTCGCCTTCCGCCGCATCAAGTCGGTGGCCGATCTCGAGCGCGAGGTGGCGGCGGCCAGCGCCGCAGGCAAGCCGGTGATGCTCGACTTCTACGCCGACTGGTGTGCGTCGTGTAAAGAGATGGAGAAATACACGTTCCCGGATCCGCAGGTGCAGGCGTTGCTCGCAGACGCAGTGCTGCTGCAGGCCGACGTCACCAGGAACGACGACGACGACCGGGCGCTGCTGAACCGCTTCGAGATCTTCGGACCGCCCACGATCGCTTTCTTCGGCCGCGACGGAGTCGAGCGGAAAAATTTCAGGCTGGTAGGATTCGCGCCGGCGCCCCGTTTCGCCGAGCATGTGAAATCCGCTTTCGCGAGTTGATATGAAAACCAGCGTCTACGTTGCGGTTGCCGCAATCGCGGCCACCGCCGGCTTCCTCATCTACCGGCTGGCAGTCCAACCGCGCGCGACGATGGAAGTCGCGCAGTCCACGGTGACTGCGCAGCCGAGCAGCGAGCCGGCTGCAGCGGCGCCGGAAGAAGCCGAGCAGATCCCGGCGAAGCTCCCTGACTTCACGCTGGGCGACCTGGACGGCAAGCCGCGCTCGATCCTGAGCTGGCCCGGCAAGTCGATGATCGTCAACTTCTGGGCGACCTGGTGCACACCCTGCCGCCGCGAGATCCCGCTGCTGCGCGAGTTGCAGAAGCAGCACGGCGGCGAGGGCTTCCAGGTGGTCGGCGTCGCCGTCGACATCCGCGAGGACGTGGTGAAGTACGTGAAGGACATGGGGATCGATTACCCGATCCTGACCGGCGAGCAGGACGGCCTCGATGCCGTCATGAAGTTCGGCCATGGCTCGATCGGCTTCCCGTTCACGGTGTTCACCGACAACCAGGGCCGGGTGGTGCTGTTTCATCTCGGCGAGATCAAGAAAGCGCAGGCCGACGTGCTGCTCGGCGCCGTTCGCCGGGTCAACAAGGGCGAGCTGACGCCGGAAGCGGCGCGCGTCGTTGCAGCCAAACAACTCGCCGCTCTCGATCCCGGACACGCCGACGGCTGACCCAGCCGCTCGCTTCCCAGGGGATTTTTCCCGCTTGCCGGCACAGCCTGGCGCCCTCGCGCATTGCTCGCGCAGCGCACCGATGTTGCGTAGCGACGGCAGGAAATCGCCCGCCCCGGTCGCGACTTCGTAGCTATTCATCGCCAAATCGCCGGTAATCTGATTAAATTCGCCGCTATCTGCGTTGAAGTCGTCTCTGGCAGCCTAATAATCACTACAAGGCTCATGGCCCACCTTTTGCTCCTCAACGGCCCGAATCTGAACCTGCTCGGCACGCGCGAGCCGGGAATCTATGGCGCCGTCACGCTGGAGCAGATCGTCGCCCGGCTCAATCAGCTGGCGGCTGAAGCGGGCCATCACCTGTCGGCGTTCCAGAGCAACGCCGAGGCCGAGTTGCTGACGCGCATTCACGAAGCGCCGACGACTCACGTGGCTTTCATCATCTTCAATCCGGCTGCGTTCACGCACACCAGCATCGCGCTGCGCGACGCGCTGCTGGCGGTGAAGATCCCGTTCATCGAAGTGCACCTGAGCAACGTGCAGGCGCGCGAAAACTTTCGTCATCACTCCTACTTCTCGGACATCGCCGTGGGCACGATCGCCGGACTCGGCGCCATCGGCTACGAGCTGGCATTGCGCGCCGCCGCGCATCACCTCGCCACCGGTCGCAAGTAAGGAAAAGAACAAGAGGACTCGTAATGGACATTCGCAAGGTCAAAAAACTGATCGAGCTGCTCGAAGAATCCGGCATCGCCGAGATCGAGATCAGCGAGGGCGAGGAATCGGTGCGCATCAGCCGCTATCCGGCGGGCGGCGGCGCTGCCGCGCCTATCGTGCATTACGCGCCCGCGCCGATGGCTCCCATGGCAGCGCCGCTGGCGGCACCCGCGGCCGCACCGGCGGTCGCCGCGGCTCCCGCGGCGCCTGCAGCAGCCGCTAAGGCGGATCACACCGTGACGGCGCCGATGGTCGGCACGTTCTACGTGGCAGCGACGCCGGGCGCCAAGGCGTTCGTCGACATCGGCAGCGAGGTCAACGTCGGCGACACGCTGTGCATCATCGAAGCCATGAAGATGATGAACCAGATCGAATCTGACAAGGCCGGGCGCGTCACCGCGGTCCTGGTGAAGAACGGCGACCCGGTCGAATTCGGCCAGCCGTTGTTCATCATCGAATAACGCCGCTCCATGCTGGAAAAAGTCGTCATCGCCAATCGCGGCGAAATCGCGCTTCGCATCCTGCGCGCGTGCCGCGAGCTCGGCATCAAAACGGTCGCCGTGCACTCCACGGCGGATTTCAACCAGAAGCACGTGCTGCTCGCCGACGAGTCCGTGTGCATCGGACCGCCGCCCTCGAAAGACAGCTACCTCAACATGCCGGCGATCATCAGCGCCGCCGAGGTCACCGATTCGGTCGCGATCCACCCGGGCTACGGCTTCCTGTCGGAGAACGCCGATTTCGCCGAGCGCGTCGAGAAGAGCGGCTTCATCTTCGTCGGCCCGAAGCCGGAGACGATCCGCATGATGGGCGACAAGGTCTCGGCCATCAAAGTGATGAAGGCCGCCGGCGTGCCGTGCGTGCCCGGCTCGGACGGGCCGCTCGGCAACGTGCCGGAAGAAAACTTCCGCATCGCGAACGCGCTCGGGTATCCGGTGATCATCAAGGCCTCCGGCGGCGGCGGCGGCCGCGGCATGCGCGTCGTGCACAGCGACGCGACGCTGCTCAACGCCATCAACGTCACGCAGGGCGAGGCGCTCGCGGCCTTCGGCAATGCCGAGGTCTACATGGAGAAGTTCCTGGAGAAGCCGCGCCACATCGAAATCCAGGTGCTCGCCGACCACTACGGCAACGTCGTGCACCTGGGCGAGCGCGACTGCTCCCTGCAGCGCCGCCATCAGAAAGTCATCGAGGAAGCGCCGGCGCCGGGCATCACGCCGAAACAGCGTAAGGCGATCGGCGACCGCTGTATCGCGGCGTGCAGCGAGGTCGGCTATCGCGGCGCGGGCACGCTGGAGTTCCTGTACCAGGACGGCGAGTTCTACTTCATCGAGATGAACACGCGCGTGCAGGTCGAGCACCCGGTGACCGAGCAGATCACCGGCATCGACATCGTCAAAGCGCAGCTGCGCATCGCCGGCGGCGAGCGCCTGCAGTGGACGCAGAACGACATCGTGATCCGCGGTCACGCGATCGAATGCCGCATCAACGCCGAGGACCCCAAAGGGTTCATCCCCTCGCCGGGCCCGGTGAAGCTGTTCCATGCGCCCGGCGGGCCAGGCATCCGCGTCGACAGCCACCTGTACAGCGGCTACACCGTGCCGCCGTACTACGACTCGATGATCGGCAAGGTCATCGCCTACGGCGAGGACCGCGATACTGCGATCGCGCGCATGAAGAACGCGCTCTCGGAAATGGTCATCGAGGGCATCAAGACCAACATTCCGCTGCACCAGGAAATCTTCAACCACGCGGCGTTCAAGGCCGGCGGGCTCGATATCCACTACCTGGAACGCCGGCTGGGAATAAAGTGACGAAAGTCACGAGGGTCACGTGAGTCACGAAGACATGTCGCGTGCGTGACCCTCGTGACTCTCGTGACCCTCGTCACCCATGCCTTTTCTTCAACTGACGCTGCCCATCGGTTCCGCCGATCCTGCGCCCATCGAGGACGCGCTGCTGGCTGCAGGCGCGACCTCGATCACGCTCGAGGATGCAGGCGACGATCCGGTGCTGGAGCCGCCGCCCGGCTCGACGCCGCTGTGGCCGCGCGTGCGCATCAAGGCGCTGTTCGACTCGACGACGGACCGCGACGCGCTGCACGCTTCGTTCCCCGACGCGACGTTCGAGCGCATCGAGGATCGGGCATGGGAGCGCGAGTGGTTAAAAGACTTCCGCCCGATGCGCTTCGGCCGGCGGCTGTGGATCTGTCCCGGCGGTCAGCGTCCGGAGCTCGACGCAGCGGGCGTCGAGCCGTGTCTCATCGAGCTCGACCCTGGCCTGGCGTTCGGCACGGGTACGCATCCAACGACTGCGCTCTGCCTCGAATGGCTCGACGCGGCGCGGCTGCAAGGCAGGCGCGTCATCGACTACGGCTGCGGCTCCGGCGTGCTGGCGATCGCTGCATTGAAGCTCGGCGCAGCGGGCGCGCTCGCTGTCGATATCGATCCGCAGGCGCTGCTTGCGACACGTGACAATGCCGCGCGCAACGGCGTTACCGAACGTCTGATGGTGGCTGCTCCTGACGCGGCAGAGAGCGCGCCAGCGGACATCCTGCTGGCGAACATTCTGGCCGAGCCGCTCCTGGAGCTGGCCCCGGCCTTCGCGGCACGCGTCAAGGCCGGCGGCTGCGTCGTGCTGTCCGGCGTCCTGCAGAGCCAGGCGGGGCCCGTAGCAAGCCGCTATGCCGCATGGTTTGATATGCGTCCCGCGACTCTCCGCGATGACTGGGCGCTCCTGTACGGCGTGCGACGCTCCTGATGCTCACTCAGTGTCCGAACTGCCAGACCACTTTCCGCGTCACGACGGAGATCCTCCGCGTGGCCGACGGACAGGTGCGCTGCGGGCGCTGCCAGGCGCAGTTCGATGCGCTGGAACGATTGATCGACGAGAACGAGCCCGCACCTGTCCGCTCAGCGCGCGTCACGCAATCGCCGCCGCCCGCGCGCATCGAAGTCGAGGAGCCCGCCGCGCAGGAGGACATCACACTCGAAGGCCGGCACATCGAGATCAGCGGCCGCTACCGCATGCCGGACAGCCCGCGCGGCGAGCCGCAGATCCGCGAGGAAACGATCGAGGAATGGGTCGAGATCGACGACATCGACGAGGCCGCTGACGACCTCACTGACGACACCGGGACGATCGAGGTCGACGAAGCGCGGGTCGACCAAGACGAGTCAGGCGAGATCGAGGTCACGGAAGACGAAGCGCACGAAGCAGAGGAAGCCGAAGCGGAGCAGGCGCTCGAAGAAGTCGCGGACGAGATCGAGCCCGAGGTGGATCTGCTCGCACCACCGCCGAGGCCTGCCGTCCCGCGCGTGTGGAAGATTCTCGCTGGCCCGCTCGTGCTGCTGCTGCTGATTCAATTCGTGCATACATACCGCCACTCGCTGGCGCGCCATCCGCGCATCGGACCGGCAATCGTGAGCCTGTACGGCGCGCTCGGAGCCAACCTGCAGCCCGACTGGGACCTGCACGCCTACGAGATCCTGCAGTGGCATCTCGGCTCTGACCCGGCACTGCCCGGAACGCTCAAGGTGCGTGCCAGCCTCAAGAACGTCGCGAGCTTCGCGCAGCCGTATCCGCTGCTGAAGCTCGTGCTCGAGGATCGCTGGGGCGAGCGCGTGCGGGAGCGCGAGTTCGAGCCTGCCGAGTATCTGGATCCAGCCACAGCGCCGGACCGTCTGCTTGCGCCTTCGCAGCAGGCCACGGCGACGGTCGCGATCGTCGATCCCGGGCCCGACGCGGAAGGCTTTCGCTTCGACGTCTGCCTGCGCGGCGCGCGCGGCATCGTCTGCGCCGCCGACGTGCCGGAACGCAAATGATCCGCATCGGACCGTACGTGCTGGCGAACAATCTCGCGCTCGCGCCGATGGCCGGCGTGACCGACCTGCCGTTTCGCCTGCTGTGCCGGCGCATGGGCGCGGGCATCGCCGCAGGCGAGATGCTCACCAGCGACGTGCGCTTGTGGCACACGGAAAAGTCGCGACGACGCATGGATCACACCGGCGAAGCGGAGCCGCGCGTCGTGCAGATCGCGGGCGGCGATCCGCAGATGATGGCCGAAGCCGCGCAGCGCAACGTCGACGCCGGAGCGCAGATCATCGACATCAACATGGGGTGTCCCGCGAAGAAGGTCTGCAACAAAGCCGCGGGCTCTGCGCTCATGAAGGACGAGCCGCTGGTGCGAGAGATCCTCGAGGCCGTCGTCAGCGCCGTGTCCGCGCCGGTGACATTGAAAATGCGTACGGGCTGGGACCCCGAGCATCGCAATGGCGTCGCGATCGCGCGCATGGCCGAGGACATCGGCATCCAGGCGCTTGCAGTTCACGGCCGTACGCGTGCGTGCATGTATCGCGGCGAGGCCGAGTACGAAACGATCCGCGCGATCAGGCACAGCGTCGCGATTCCGATTTTCGCCAATGGCGACATCGACTCACCGTACAAAGCGAAGCTCGTACTTGAACAAACGGGCGCAGACGGACTGATGGTAGGCCGCAACGCACAAGGTCGCCCGTGGATTTTCCGCGAGATCGATGCGTTCTTGCGCGAATCCGTGATGAGCGCCGCGCCTTCACTCGCAGAAGTACGTGATATCATGCTCGCCCATTTGCGCGACCTGCATGCCTTTTATGGGGAAGAGGCGGGAGTCAGGGTCGCGCGTAAACACATCGACTGGTATGCGCGAGGTCGTGCCACAGGACACGCTTTACGTCATGCCGTGATGCAGGCTGAAGACGCACTGACGCAGTTGGCATGCGCGCGTGCGTACTTCGATGCACTTCAGGACGCGCAGGACGCGTCGCTGCAGGACGCAGCCTGAGTCACGCGGAACCGGGCGGACAGGACTTTGGCTGGTGAGACTTATGGCGCCGAGAAAAAAAACTAGAGCTCGTCGAGAGCCGGTCGCAAGGCCTGCGCCGCGCGCGCTGCCGCTGCGGACAATGACCGCAGAGGCTCTCGAGTCTTACTTCGCCACGCTCAATGGGCACAAGCCAGGCCAGCTCTACGACCTGGTGCTGCGCGAAGTGGAAGAGCCGCTGTTCAAAGCAGTGCTGGAATACGTCGAAGGCAACCAGAGCCGCGCAGCCGACGTGCTCGGCATCAATCGCGGCACGCTGCGCAAGAAGCTCAAGACCTACGGTCTGGCGCAATGAGGCAGATCCGCCGCGCGCTGCTGAGCGTTTCCAACAAGGACGGTCTCCTCGAGTTCGCGCAGGCACTGCGGCAGCGCGGCGTGGCATTACTCTCGACTGGCGGCACGGCGACACTGCTGGAGCGCGGCGGAGTGCCGGTCACACAGGTTTCCAGCCACACCGGCTTCCCGGAGATCATGGACGGGCGCGTCAAGACGCTGCATCCGAAGATTCACGGCGGATTGCTCGGCCGGCGCGACGTCGACGACGAGGTCATGCGCACCCACGGCATCGAGCCGATCGACCTGCTGGTGGTGAATCTCTATCCGTTCGCAGCGACCGTCGCGAAGCCGGGCTGCACCTACGAGGATGCAATCGAGAACATCGACATCGGCGGCCCGGCGATGGTGCGCGCCGCGGCCAAGAATCACGATCGCGTCGCGGTGATCGTCGACCCGCTGGACTACTCGACAGTGCTCGACGAGCTGGAGCGCAATGGCGGCGCGGTGTCGGAGCCGACGCGCAAGCGTCTCGCCGCGAAAGCGTTCGCGCACACGGCGAGCTATGACTCCGCGGTCGCGAGCTACCTGGCGCACGTCAACGACGGCGCGGGCGACTTTCCGCAATCCCTGGCCTTGCATTTCGGTAAGCGCATGGATCTGCGCTACGGCGAGAACCCGCACCAGACGGCGGCGTTCTACAGCGTCGCGGATGCACAAGGCGCGAGCATTGGATCTGCCAAGCAGCTGCAGGGCCGGACGCTCTCGTACAACAACATCGCCGACGGCGACACGGCCTTCGAATGTGTCCGGCAATTCGCGGATCCGGCCTGCGTCATCGTCAAGCACGCCAATCCGTGCGGTGTGGCGGTCGCGAGCGACACGCTCTCGGCCTATGACGGCGCGTTCAAGACTGATCCCACCTCGGCGTACGGCGGCATCATCGCGTTCAACCGCGCGCTGACGGCCACCACGGCACGCGCGATCATCGAGCGCCAGTTCGTGGAGCTGATCATCGTTCCGCAGATCGACGCCGATGCGCTCGAGCTGTGCGCGCGCAAGGAAAACGTGCGCGTGCTGGTGACGGACGGCCTGGCGCCGAGCAACGGCCGGTACGAATACCGCAGCGTCGACGGCGGCCTGCTGGTGCAGACGCGCGACCGCGGCATGGTGAGCAAAGCCGATCTCAAAGTGGTCACGAAACGCCGGCCGACACCGGCCGAGCTCGACGACCTGCTGTTCGCATGGCAGGTCTGCAAGTACGTCAAGTCGAACGCCATCGTGTATGCCAGGGAGCGCATGACGATCGGCGTCGGCGCCGGCCAGATGAGCCGTGTGGTATCGAGCCGCATCGCCGCGATGAAGGCCAAGGACGAAGGCCTCAGCGTCGCCGGCGCGGTAATGGCCTCGGACGCGTTCTTCCCGTTCCGGGACGGGCTCGACGTCGCCGCGCAGTTCGGCATCAAGGCCGTGATCCAGCCCGGCGGCTCGATGCGCGACAACGAAGTCATCGCCGCCGCCGACGAGCACGACATTGCCATGGTGCTGACGGGCATGCGGCATTTCAGACACTGATGAAGGTTCTCATCCTCGGCAGCGGCGGTCGCGAGCATGCGCTTGCTTGGAAGGCTGCGCAGTCGCCGCGGATGGATCAGGTCTACGTCGCGCCCGGCAACGCCGGCACCGCTCTGGAGCCTCGCGTCGCGAATGTCGCAATTGCGGCGGACGACATCGCAGCCCTGGTCGACTTCGCGCGCCGCGAGCGCATCGATCTGACGATCGTCGGCCCCGAAACACCGCTCGTAATCGGCGTCACCGACGCATTCGAGGCCGCGGGCCTGCGCTGCTTCGGCCCGCGCAAGCTGGCCGCACGGCTGGAAGGCTCGAAGGCCTTCACCAAGGACTTCCTCAGCCGCCATCGCATTCCGACCGCGGCCTACGCCACGTTCACGCAGGCCACGTTCGATCCCGAATGGGTACGCGCGCAGCGTGCGCCGCTGGTCGTGAAGGCCGACGGGCTCGCGGCCGGCAAGGGTGTGATCATCTGCGAGACGGTAGATGAAGCGATCCGCTCGGCGCAGGCGATGTTCTCCGGCCAGTTCGGCGCTGCCGGCAGTACGGTCGTGATCGAAGAGTTCCTGCGCGGCGAGGAAGCGAGCTTCATTGCGATCGTCAGCGGCGAGCACATCCTGCCGCTCGCAACGTCACAGGATCACAAGCGCCGCGACGACGGCGACCTCGGGCCGAACACTGGCGGCATGGGCGCCTACTCGCCCGCGCCCGTCGTCACCGGGGAGATCCACCAGCGCGTGATGCGCGAAGTCATGCGGCCGACGGTGCGCGGCCTGATCGCGGACGGCACGCCCTATGTCGGCTTCCTGTACGCCGGCCTGATGATCGCGCCCGACGGCACCCCGAACGTACTCGAATTCAATTGCCGCTTCGGCGATCCGGAAACGCAGCCGATCATGATGCGGCTCGCCTCGGACCTGACGCTGCTCTGCGAGGCCGCGCTCGATGGCCGGCTGGATCGCACCGATGCAAAGTGGGACGCCCGCGCCGCGCTGGGTGTCGTGCTGGCCGCGGGCGGCTATCCGGACTCGGTGCGCAAGGGCGACGAGATCCACGGGCTGGACGCGGCGGCGAAATTGCCCGGCAAGGTCTTCCACGCGGGCACGCAGCTCGCGCACGGCAAGGTGGTCACGAACGGCGGACGCGTGCTGTGCGCGGTCGGCATGGGCGCGAACGTCAGCGAGGCGCAGCGCGCCGCGTATGCGCTGTGCGAGCAGGTTCGTTGGGACGGCGTGCAATACCGCCGCGACATCGGCTACCGCGCGATAGAGAGAGAAAGAGTGTCAGGCTAAAGCCTGACCCACACAGTGACCTGACTATCGGTGTAGGTCAGGCTTTAGCCTGACTCTTCTGCAAATCGACTTCGAACGTCACGGTGACGGCGCCCTGCCCCGTCTCGAAGCTGTGTTCGATTCCTTCCTTGCTCGGCACCCTCTCCGCCAGCTCCTGCAGTTGCGTGCGCGGGATTGCAACCCAGATGCCCGTCGGGTCGCTCTCGAGCTGCCACGTCGCGAGCGCGGCCGGCCGCACGTTCACACGGAATCTGCGATCGCGCGGCAGGCACAGCTCCAGCGCGAGCGCACGCCCTGTGATGAGCTGCTGCAGCTCGTCCGCAGTAGCGCGACACCGAATCGCCTGCTCCGAGAATTTTACGTTCATGCCGGAATCGTCGGCCGGGCGCGCACGTTCAGTCGTCGTCGACGACGATGACTGCAGCGTGCGAGCGCTCGCCGAGTGTCACGCCCGACTGCGCAGGCTCGATCTCGACCAGAAACACTTCGGTGTTCTCCACGATCGCATCGGAGACCAGCGGGATCGTCAGTGTCGCACTGCTCGCGCCGGCGGGAATGGTTTCGGTACCGGGGCCGATGCCCGCGAAATCCGATCCCTGCTCGGCGGAGTTGCCCCGCAGGCTCCAGCGGAAAGTCACGGGACGATCCTTCGAGCCGCTCCGCTCGACCACGATGCGCACCGAGCCGTCGCTCTCGGTCGCCACGTATGTGTCCTTGTCGAACTCCAGCACGATGGGGCCGGCGGCCGCCGGCGGCGGACGCCTCGCGACCGTCGCAGCAGACTTGTTGGCGGGCACCGTCTGCGGGGGCTTCGCCGGGGTCTTCGAGACGGCGGATGGAGCAGGCGAAGCCCTGGCAGCGGCAGCCTCCTTCTCCGCTTTGGTCTTAGCTGGGGTCTCAACTGGGGTCGCACTTGCCTTGCTCTCGTCTTGATCCCCGCTTGCGGGCGCGGGAGGGGCGTTATCCGCGGCAACAGGTGCGGGAGCCTGCGCAGGGCGCGCAGGTAGAACCGACAACGAGTTGCGCTCCAGGTAGATGAACCCGGCGGTCGCAGCACCGACCATGAGCAGGAAGATCAGGAATCCGAGTGCGCGCGCGCGCCAGCGACCGCGCCCGTCATACGCGACCAGCTGTTCCGGCGGCACGAGCTTGTTCCGAGCTTCGGCACACCCGAGTCCCGCGAGCAGGTCGACGACATCGATCTTGCGCTCGCCGCGGCCCCACAGCAGGGCGCGATTGAGGGAATGCATCTGCTTGCGAGTCAGACCGGAGATGTTGCGCGGCCGCCTGCCGTTGGCGCGCGCGAGCACCGCGGACCTGCCGCCAAACGGATGCTCGCCCGACAGCAGCTCGTAGGCGATGCACGCGAGACTGTAAACGTCGTCGCTCGGATGCGGCTCGCTGCCGTTCACGCGCTCGACGCTGGCATAAGCCGGCGCAGTGGCAGGCACGGCGTCGAGCGGCGAAGCGCTGTGCAGATCGAGCGGACGGTGGCGTGCGAAGCCGAAGTCGAGCACGCGCACTTCGCCGGTCGACGTGATCATGACGTTGCGCGGCTTGAGATCCGCATGCACGACGTCGCGCCGATGCGCGTGGGCCAGCGCCGCGCCGACGCTGCTGATGATCGCCATCGCGTGCTGGCGCTGCATCGGCCCCTGCAGACGCAGCATGATTTCCCCGAGCAGCTCGCCCTGCAGCAGCTCCATGACGATGAAGTGCGTGTCGCCGTCCTTGTCCAGGTCGAACACGCTGACGATGTTCGGATGCGACAGCGACTGTGCCTGGTGAAACTCGCGCTCCAGCTCCGCCAGCGCCTCCGGACGGCTCTGGTAGTCGAGCTTCAGCACCTTGACTGCGACAAACCGCGCCGCGTCCGCCAGGTGTGCGCGATGCCGATCGAGCGCCTTGTAGACGGTGCCCGTGCTGCCGCGCCCGAGGATCGACAGCAGCTCGTAGCGATCACGCAGGACGTCCTTCGGCGTTGCGTCCTTCGCGACGTACTTGGGCACTGCATATTTGGGCGGTGCTGCGTCCTTCTGTGCCGCTTCCTTCGGCTGCGGCCGGCGCGGCGCCTGCTGCTGCGCTTCCTCGCGCGCCTGCTGCGTCGGCGGACGAGTCGCGGGATCGTAGTCGCGACGGAACAGCGTCGGGTCGACGAACGAAGGCTCGACGTCCGCGGTCTGCGGATCGTTCTCGGCGACGAGCTTGCGCCAGCGCGAGCCGGTGGTGTCGAGCGCCGCGTCGGTCGGAGCGCGCGGCGGCGTGCCCGTCTGATTGGCGTTGCCGAATACCAGTTGCGCGATGTCCGCCTTGAGCGTGCGCGCCAGCGCGGCGTCGAGCTTGCCGCGTCGCTGGTATTGGTCGATCAGTGCCAGCGCGTCCCAGGGTGCGTCGGAATTGCTGCGGCAGACGGACAGGAACGACTCCTGCATGTCGGCGCGCTCACAGCGGCCACCGGCATAGTCGTCGAGCCAGCTGGCGAGCACGCGGCGCGCGTCGCCGTCGTCAGCAGTTTCCTTGTCTAGCGACACACTCATGACCGAAGGTTGGGTTCCCGGATTGTTGCGACATGGCGGGGCTGGGTCAAAGCAGCGGCAGTCAGGCGAGCTGCTTTTCCATACGGAAATCGTCCATGACGAAGCCGCCCCCGATATCCATGACCAGGTCCGCGGCGATCCGGAATCCCAGGCGCTCGTAGGCCTTCACAGCTGGGTTTCCTTTGTTCACGGTCAGCCATAGCAGGGTCAGACCGCGGCGGCGGGCAAGCTGCTCAATGAACTCCATACAAACCCGGCCGGTTCCCGCACCGCGGCAGTCGCGCAACAGATACAGTTTGCTGAGGAACAAGCTGCCCTCCGCCGTCTGGGGCTGGACTGCGCAGTAACCGATGCGCTGACCGTCCCGTTCGGCTGTGAAGTATTCGTAACCCTCGCGCAGCTGCTGTTCCATGGCCGCGCTGCTCTGAAACTTGGACACCATGTAGTCGACCTGCGCACGGCCGATCAGCGGCACGTAGTACTCGTACCAGATGGCGCGCGCAAGCCCGGCGACCGAGTCGAGCTGCGCCGCTGTCGTGACGGGTACGAATTGAATGGGGCTGCTCATACGGGTCGGAGAGTGCGCGAGCACGAGCACCGGCGAGGCTATTTCCTGAGTTCCTGCTGCAGGCGCTGCTCGTCGAGCGCTCCGCACCATTTCGCGACCACGACCGTCGCGACGCCGTTGCCGACCAGATTGGTCAACGCGCGCGCCTCCGACATGAACCGGTCGATCCCCAGAATGAGCGCTACGGCCGTCGCCGGCAATGTACCAAGGGCCGAGAGCGTCGCCGCCAGGACGATGAAACCGCTGCCGGTGACCCCGGCCGCCCCCTTGGAGGTCAGCAGCAGCACCGCCAGCAGCGTCAGCTGATGCATCAGCGTCAGCGGCGTATTGGTTGCCTGGGCGATGAACACGGCCGCCATCGTCAAATAAATCGACGTTCCGTCGAGGTTGAACGAGTAGCCCGTCGGGATCACCAGGCCGACGACCGGCTTGGCGCAGCCGGCGTTCTCCATCTTCGCCAGCATGCGCGGCAGCACCGACTCGGACGACGAAGTGCCGAGCACGATGAGCAGCTCGTCGCGCAGATAGCGCACGAAGCGCAGGATGCTGAAGCCGTGCACGCGCGCGATGATGCCGAGCACGACGAAGATGAACACGAGGCAGGTCGCATAGAAGCACGCCATCAGCAGGCCGAGCGACTTGAGCGTGCCGATCCCGTACCTGCCGATCGTGAAGGCCATCGCGCCGAACGCGCCGATCGGCGCGAGCCGCATGATGAAGCCGACGATGCGGAACAACACCTGCGACAGCCGGTCGATGAAGTCGTAGACCATGCGCCCGCGCTCGCCGACTGCATGCAGCGCGAAGCCGAACAAAACCGAGACCAGCAGCACCTGCAGAATGTCGCCCTTCGCGAACGCATCGACGATCGTCGTCGGGATCACGTTCAGCAGGAAGTCGACGACCGTCTGCTGTTCGGCGGCGTGCGTGTACGACTCGACCGATTTCGCATCCAGCGTGGCGACGTCGACATTCATGCCCGCGCCGGGTTGCACCACGTTGACGATCACCAGGCCGACGATCAGAGCCAGCGTGCTGACGACCTCGAAGTAGACGAGCGCGAGCACCCCGGTCTTGCCGACCGCCTTCATGTTCTCCATGCCGGCGATGCCCGTCACGACGGTGCAGAAGATCACCGGCGCAATGAGCATCTTGATGAGCTTGATGAAGCCCTTGCCGAGCCACTCCATCTGCGCCGCGATGTCGGGCGCGAAATAGCCCAGCGTCACGCCGATCGCGATGGCGATCAGCACCTGGATGTAGAGCGATTTGTAGAGCGGCGCGGACGGCGCTGCGGCTGGCTGCACGGAGAGGGTCTCGCCGTCGTTGTTTTCGTGGTGGGCAAGGCTAGCACGCAGCGTCGGGCTAAAGCCGGACCTGCAAAGAGCTCAGCGGCAGGTCGGGCTTCAGCCCGACTGCATGGCGGTCAGGCCCGCTCTGGGGCGCTGACGCGGACTGTGGCGGTGCCCGGCGTGCCGTTCACCCAGATGCGACCTTCCCGCGCGTCCATGCGGACCACGACGCCCAGCTCGCGGCGAAATTCCTTGCACTCGACCGGCAGGCGTGCGTCGGAGAAATAAGCCTTCGCCAGGTCGATCACGGTCGCGGCCGGGCCTTCCATCGCCGGCTGCTGCGGCGTATGGCCGAAGATGCTCACGCGCCAGCTCTGCTTGCGCGCCCCCGCGGAGCGCAGCTCCTTGCAGAAGCGATCCATCAGCAGCAGATCGGAGCTCAGTGTGTTGTCCGTCAGATCGATCGGCTGGGTGCCGCTGGTCGCGACATAGCGCAGGTGCAGGAGCCCGCCCACGGCCTGCGTGTCATCGAACAGGCAGACCGCCAGCGCGGCTCGCAGCTCGGAAACGAGCAGCAGCGGTTCGCGAGTGACACGGAATGCATCCGGCTGCACCACTATCTCTTGGGGGGTTGGCACCATGCAGGCGCGATGATGCCGGGTCCGGCGAACGCAATTGTGTGGAGTGCATCACGGAATCGCCCGGAACGCCGTGGATTGCCCGCAGCTGACATTTTTGGCACGGCACTGTCATTCTTTGGCGACGTCCCCGCGCCGATACAGTGCTCGTTTTGCAGCGGGCGGCGCAGGGCGCGTGCCACCCAAGGCGAGCGAGCGTGTCGCGATGAACACTTCACGCAGAAAGTGCAGGAGCGACGCCGCGAGGCGGAGCAGCGCGATCACGAACGCGACTGCGATCGCTACGGCGAGATCGATGCGCAACGACGCGCTCACGAACAGCGCCGTGACGACCAGCGAGCCGCGCACGGTCTATGATGCGGCCGACGAACGTTACACGAGCGCTGCAACCCTCTGCATCGCGACCGCATCCAACCGACAGAAACCACCGGGGATTGGAGGAATTGCGATGAAAAACCTGTGTCTTGCGCTCCTGGCCTGCCTGCCGCTCGCGGCATTCGGCGGCAGCACTTCCAAGGTCAACGGCTCGGTGCGCGTCGAGGCCGGCCAGACCGCGGGCAACGTCTCGACCGTCAACGGCTCGGTCTCGATCGAGGAAGGCGCGACCGCCGAAGACGTCGAGACGGTCAACGGCTCGATCACCATCGAGCGCAACGCGACGGTTCAGGACGTCGAGAGCGTCAACGGCGGAATCGCACTCGGCGCGCAGTCGAAGGCGACCAGCATGGATACCGTGAACGGCAAGCTACGGCTCGCCGAAGGCGCGCAGGTCAGCGGCAACGTCACAGCCGTCAACGGGTCGGCCGAGCTCGCCAAGGGCTCGAGCGTTGCCGGCAGCCTGTCCAACGTCAACGGCAAGATGACGATCGCGGCCGCGCACGTTGGGGGCGGACTCAAGACCGTCAATGGCGACATCGACGTGGGCGCGGACTCGCGCATCGAAGGCGGCATCCTGGTCGAGAAGCCGAACCAGAGCTCGTTCAACACGAAACACCGCCCGCCGCGCATCGTCATCGGCCCGGGTGCGGTGGTCGAAGGCAAGCTGCGCTTCGAGCACGAGGTCGAGCTGCTGGTGAGCGATCGCGCGCGGATCGGCGCGGTCGAAGGCGCGAAAGCGGTCACCTTCTCCGGCGACCAGCCCTGAGATCGCGGTGCCGGGAGAGAAAAAGGGGGGAAACTCAGCACCGCAACATTCGCATTGCTGCGCTGCTGAGTTTCACCCGCTTTTCTCTCCCGGCACCGACCACGCGAGCGCTGCCACCACTTCGGAGTGCAGCTCGCGATTCGCGGCGATGATCACCTCGCTCGCGCGCTCGGCCGGTCCGCCTGCCCAATTCGTGATCACGCCGCCCGCCCCCTGCACGATCGGAATCAGCGCCTGGACGTCCCAGGGCTTCAGGCCCGCTTCGACGACCAGGTCCGCCCAGCCGGCGGCGACGAGACACGGCGTGTAGCAATCGCCGCCGTAACGCACTGAGCGCGCACGAGGCGCGAGCCGCGCGAAAGCCTGCTGGTGCGCGGCGCCGGCGAACATGGTCGGGTCCGTCGCGCAGACAGTCACATCGGCGAGCCGCGACGTTGCCCGAGCTGTCAGTCGTGTCGTCGCGGTCCGATAGCGAAGCTCGGATCCGGCGGCGGACCCGATGAACGTCTCTCCCGTGTACGGCTGCCGCATCAGGCCGATGATCGGCGCAGTGCCGTCGTTGAGCGCGATCAACGTGCCCCAGTGCAGCTGTCCCAGCACGAACGAGCGCGTCCCGTCGATCGGATCGAGAACCCACGTGTAGGAGCTGGCACCGGCGTCGAAGCCATGCTCTTCGCCGAGGATGCCGTGATCCGGATACACGCGGCGGATCTCGCGGCGGATTGCCGCCTCGGCCTCGCGGTCCGCGACAGTCACCGGATCGAAGTCACCGCCGATGCTCTTGTTCTTCATGCCGATGTCTTGGTCCACCGGCACGCGAAAGCGCGGCAGGATCTGCTCGGCGGCGAGATCCGCGAGATGCACTGCAAATTCGAAGAACTCACGCACGGGGCGGCGTCCGCAGCGTGCCCACCCGCAGGCCGATGCCGCCGAGCGCAGCAAACGCGCCGAACAGCGCGGACGACAGGACGCGTTGCGCAAGTGCACCGCCATCCAGCTGCGACAGCGCGTCTGTGTACGGCACGCCGAACACGAGGGCGATCAGCAACGGCGACAGGTACAGCATCAGCACCGTGAAGCGGGCCCAGAAGTTCTCGCCCTCCGGCCCCGGACACACCCGGCGCAACACGCCGCGCAGCGGAGTCATCAGACCCGCGACGAGGATGGTGCTGACCAGCGTGCTGATCGCGATCGCGATCGTCATTGCCTGCAGAGCACTCATTTGCCATCTCCTGCGGCGGCGGTCCCAGCCGCCGTCGACGACAATGATAGGGCCGTCGCGCAGGTTTCAATAACTTCAGCGGCTTCGCGGGCGTCGCGATCGCTCGAAGCTCGACCACCGGGTCGATTGAAAAGCGCAACCCGTTTCGGTAGACGTTTGCGGGCTCACACGAGCACGACCCAGGAGAACGACAATGCCCGCCAAGTTCGTCCGGAGCATCGGCCGCACGCTGGACGCACGCCCGGACCGCCTCGACCTGCGCGATCGCGAGTACACGCCGAACGTCGTCTCGCTGCCCCAGCAGTGGCCGGACGATGCGGCGATCCGCCGCCTGCTGCCGCGCTACTGCAAGTCCGGGCTCGTGCTCAATCAGGGCTCCGAGGGCGCGTGCACGGGTTTCGGCCTGGCGTGCGTCGTCAACTATCTGCGCTGGCGCGTCGCACTCGAGACCGGCGACAAGGGCAAGCAGCCGCCCGTCAGCCCGCGCATGCTGTATCACCTCGCCCGCTTCTACGATGAGTGGCCCGGCGAGGACTACGACGGCTCGAGCTGCCGCGGCGCGCTCAAGGCCTGGCACAAGCACGGCGTCTGCGCCGACGAGCTGTGGCCGTATCGGGACCAGGCCGGCCACGTGCGCTTCGTCAAGCCGCACGACAACTGGGCCGAGGACGCCCTGCAGCGACGCCTCGGCGTCTACTACCGCATCAAGCGCGAATCGGTCGTCGACCTGCAGGCGGCGATTCTCGAGATCGGCGCGATCTACGTCTCCGCGGACGTGCACGACGGCTGGGGTATCTCCGTCCGCAACAAGGCGATCACCGGACATGCCGCGCTGCCGGCCGTCAAGCCGATCCGCAAGCCCGACTCGCTCGGTGGACACGCCTTCGCGCTCGTCGGCTTCAATCGCATCGGCTTCGTGGTCCAGAACTCCTGGGGCCTGCCGTGGGGCAACTGCGGCTTCGGCGTGATGCCGTACGAGGAGTGGCTGAAGTACAGCACCGATGCCTGGGTCGCCGCGCTCGGCGTCCCGGCCGCTTCGAGCAAGGCGACGAACGTGCCCGCGCGCTCGAAGGAAAAGACCGTGATGGCGCGGGCCGGCGCGATCACGTTCGTCTCGAGCGCGGCCGTACAGCCGCCGCCGAAGGTTCTCCACAAGGAAGTCGCGCGCTGGAGCGCCGACGAGGCGTATCGGCACACGGTCGTGATGGGCAACGACGGCGAGGTGATCAATCGCATCCTCACGCACGAGAACGGCGCATCCTGCGTGCGCGACCTCGCCTGCGACGCGCCGCTGCGCTTCTGGCAGCGCGGCGCCAAGCCGCGGCGCATCGTGATTTACGCGCACGGCGGTTTGAACTCGGAGGATGCGTCGGTCGAGCGCATTCGGACGCTCGCGCCGTACTTCAAAGCGAACGGCGTCTACCCGGTCTTCCTCACGTGGCGCACCGGGCCGACCGAGACGCTCTCCAGCATCCTCGAGGACGAATTGAAGAAAGTCCCGCGGCCGGAGGGCGACATCGGCGACCTGTTCGAGCGCGTCAAGGAGACTGCCGCCGAAGTGCTCGACCGCACGGTCGAAGTGCTGGCGCGCCCCGCGGCCAAGCCGATCTGGAGCCAGATGAAGCAGAACGCCGCGAGCGCCACCGAGCCGAGCCGCGGCTGCACGCTGCTCGCTGACGCGCTAGCAGTGCTGAAACAGCAAGCGCCGCAGCTGGAGATCCACCTGGTCGGTCACTCGGCCGGCTCGATCATCCTCGGACACCTGATCGGCATGCTGTCGAAGCGCACGCTGGAAGTGGCGAGCTGCCACTTGTACGCGCCGGCATGCACGGTGCAGTTCGCGCTCGAAAACTACGTCCCGGCCATCGAGAGCAAGGCACTCCCGCGCAAACGGCTGCACATCCACGTGCTGTCCGATGCAGTCGAAATCTGCGACACCGTCGGTCCGTATCGCAAATCGCTGCTGTACCTGGTGAGCCGTGCCCTGGAGACGTGCCACAAGATGCCGATCCTCGGGCTGCAGCAGGTGTTCGACGCGAAGGCGAATCCGAAGTGGAACGACGACGAGCTCGATAGCGTGAAGCGCTGGCAGAAGTTCTGGAGCGCGGGCGGCAACGGCCTCGACGTGGTGGCGACGAAGCAGGTCGCGACCGGCACGCTCGGCCGCCAGATCCGCGCGTGTCACGGCAGCTTCGACAATGACGCCGCAACGATCGAGATGACTCTGCGGCGCATTCTCGGCGCGAAGCCCGCATTCCCGATCGAGTGGATCGACTACTGAGCGGCGTAGCGGATCATGCCTGCGTCGTCGACGCGGCGCAGGCGCCCGGCGTGCACCAGGTATTCCAGGTGCGCCAGCGCTTCGCCGAATGCCAGGAACAGATGGATGCCGCGGAGCTCGCGGCGGAACATCGTCGGCAGCAGCTCGGCGGCAGTCTTCGGCTCGCGACAACGCTCTGCGACTTTCGCGAGCTGCTCCTCGTGATGCATCGTCAGGTCGTCGATACGTTGCTGCAAACCATGGAACGGCACTCCGTGCGAGGGCAGCACCAGAGTGTCCGGCGACAACGCACGCAGCCGTTGCAGTGAATCGAGATACGAGCCGAGCGGATTCGCGTCGGCGATGTGAAAGCCGTAGCTGATGTTGGACGAGATCGACGGCAACACCTGGTCGCCGCTGATCAGCACTCGCGCGGCCGCGTTGGACAGGCACAAATGCCCTTGCGCGTGTCCGTCGGTCTGCATTGCCGTCCACTCTCCGCCGCCCCAGCGCAACGAATCGCGGTCCGCAACGTGACGCTCGACCTGCGGCAGGCCGCTGGTCATGCGGCCAAAGCGCTCCGGCTTGAACATCGGCTGCACCTGTGCAGCGTCGTTCAAGCCGTGCGAGCGGAAAAACTCCTCGACCTGTCCGGCGCGCGGCCGGCCCTCCCCCGTCGACATCGTGCGCAGCATGTCGTGCGTGCGGACCGACGTGAGGACCGGCACGCGATAACGCTCCTGCAGCCACGCCGCAAGCCCGCTATGATCGGGATGAATGTGCGTGACGAACACGGCGCGCACCGGCTGCGTCGCGAGCGTTTCGCGCTCGATCGCTAGCCACGCGTCCCTGCCCATGTCGACCGCCATGCCGGTGTCGACGATCACGCAGCCGCCGTCGGTCGCGACGAGCCACACGTTGATGTGATTCAGATCCATCGGCAGCGGAATGCGCGCCCAGCGCACACCGGGTGCGATCTCCACGCTCGAGCCCGGCGCGGGCGGCTCGACGCTGACGTACTTGAGACGCTTCGGCGCGGAGACGAATGCTTCGCCCTCCGCCGTGACGGCGGGAGCAGCTGGCGCAGTTGGGGATGTCATCTGTCGCGTATCATGCGGCGAACCCCTGCAAAGGTGAAATTCCGCCATGCGATCTATCCGGTCCTTGATGATTACTTCGCTGCTGCTGGCGCTGTGCTGCCTCGCCGGAGCCGCAAGCGCCAAGCCCTCCGCCGCCGAGCAAGCGGTCGTCAAGCGCGTGCAGGCTCAGGAACAGAGCTCCGTTGCGCTGCTGGAGCAGATCGTCAACGTCAACAGCGGCACCATGAACTTCGCCGGCGTGCGCAAGGTGGCGGACATCCTGCAACCGCGCTTCGAAGCGCTCGGCTTCAAAGTGCGCTGGGAGGACGGCGCAGCGTTCGGCCGAGCAGGCCACTTGATCGCAGAGCATCCGGGGTCGGGCCGTCACGTGCTGCTGATCGGCCACCTCGACACTGTGTTCGAGCCGAATCATCCGTTCCAGCGCTTCCAGCGCGTCGACGCGCAGACGGTCAGCGGTCCGGGAACGTCCGACATGAAAGGCGGCCTGGTCGTCGCGCTGGCCGCCCTCACCGCGCTGAAGGAAACGAAAGCGCTCGATGGCATGCACATCACGATGGTGATGATGGGCGACGAGGAAGATGCAGGCCAGCCGATAACGGCGGCGCGCGCGGCGCTCGTCGCTGCAGCGAAGGCCGCGGACGTCGCCATCGGCCTGGAGAACGGCGCCGACGATCCGAAGACCGCGCTCACGGCGCGCCGCGGCTACACGGGCTGGCGGATCGACGTCAAAGCACGCAGTGCGCACTCCTCGCAGATCTTCACCGATGACGTCGGCGCCGGCGCGATCTACGAGCTCGCGCGCATCCTGCACATGTTCTACGACGAGATGCACGGCGAAGAGCTGCTGACGTTCAATCCGGGACTGATCGCGGGCAGCACGCAGCTGAACTTCGACCAGGAGCAACTGCACGCCGAAACTTTCGGCAAGGACAACATCGTCGCGCCCGTCGCGGTCGCGACCGGCGATCTGCGCACGATCTCCGCGCAGCAGCTCGAACACGCCAAGGAGCGGATGCGCAAGATCGTCGCGGCCAGCCTGCCGCAAACCTCGGCGACGATCACGTTCACCGACAGCGGCCCGCCGATGCCGCCGACGGAAGGCAACAAGAAGCTGCTGTCCATGTACGACGGGGTCAGCCGCGATCTCGGATTCGGTCCCGTGACTGCAGTCGATCCGCGCCGCGCGGGCGCCGCAGACATCTCGTACGCCGCAGATCAGGTGGAGATGGCGATCGATGGCATTGGCCTGCTGGGGCACGGCAACCATACGCCGGACGAGGTCGCGGACTTGCGCACGCTGCCGATCCAGACACAGCGCCTGGCCGTACTCCTGATGCGCTTGAAGTAGCCCGCGCGACGCTCAGGATTTGACGAGACCTTCGACTGGCCGCGCCGCGCGGCTGCCGGGAAAAACCTGCTCATCGAGTCCGCCCTCGCCTGCACCGAGGTGCGCGGCCAGCACGCCCTTCAGGATCGAGCGCAGATCCGTCGTCGGCCGCAGGTCGCGGCCTTCGTAGAGCGCGCTGTTCGCGAGTCCGGGCCAGTCGGTGACGACGCGTCCGCCTGCGACGGCGCCGCCCGCGAGGAACGCGCAGGTCGCAGTGCCGTGATCCGTTCCGGCGGTGCCGTTCACTGCGACGGTTCTCCCGAATTCCGTGACCACGAGTACCGCGCTGCGCGCCCATGCCGTGCCGAGCGACGTGCGCAGACTGTCCAAAGCCTGATCGAGACCGCGCAGTCGGTTCGCTAGTTGTCCGCGCTCGGCGCCCTGGTTGGCGTGCGTGTCCCAGCCGCTCGCTTCCAGCACTGCGATGCGCGGCCCATCGGCAGCCGCGAGGAACTTGCCAGCCGCTGCTGCGAGCGTGTTCAGTCCATTGAGCGGATCGCGCCGCCCGGCGCTCATTCCCTCGCCCGCGCCCTCGTCTGCGACCTGGTCCGCGGCGAGCGCTGCCTGCAGTCGGCTCGCGAAATAGTCGTCCGTCGAGTAGAGGTCCGCGATTCGCTGCAAAGTATCCGCATCCGTTTCGGGCAAGCGCGACGGCGCCCACGAGCCGACGCGTGCATCCCCGCGCAACACGAGCGGCACATTCTGCGCGAGCGCAAGTGCGATCCGGTCCGTTGCACGCCGCTTTGCTTCGGGCAGCAGCGGCAGCGTGCGATTCAGCCAGCCGTCGTGAGCCGACTTCGGCGTGCTCGTCCCGTTCTCGAGCAGATCCTGGCCGTCGAAATGTGAGCGCTTGCGATACGGCGAGGCGACCGCGTGAAAGACGATCAGCTCCTTCGCCGCGAAGCGCTCGTGCAGCTGGTTGAACGATGGATGGAGCGCGAACATCCCGTCCAGCTTGAGTTGTGGCGCAGTGATCGCAAGTGCTCCGCGCTTCGCGGCATAACTCCCATCGCCATACGCTGGAACAGCGGCCAGTCCGTCAAGCGCACCTCGCAAAATCACCAGCACGAAGCGCGAGTCGGTAGCCACGTCGGCGAACACACAGCGCGGCAGCATGGCAGCCGCGCCCGTAGCCAGGGCTCCACTCACGAATGCACGCCGGCTGGTCATGTGCGCTCTCATCTGCGTTGAAATTCCGGACTCGCAAGCAGCAGCGTGATGCCCTGCTCCGTGCTGGCTGCGCGGGTGATCGCCACGCGCGTGCGTTCGTTGAGCGTCGCGCCGAGCGAGCGCTCCCCGAGATTGAGCGGCTGATCGCGGCCGGCGAGACGGCCCGCGACGGAGCTCGCCCACTCGATACGCTTGAGCAGCGCATCCGAGCCATCCCATTGCGTCGCGGTGTCGGGCCAGCCCGCGGGCGACCCCGGCGCGTACGGCCGCTGGCCCAACAGCTCGAACGGCGCCGCGATCTGACGCGGCTCGGCCGGCACGAAGTCGAGCATGCGCAGGGTCGACACGACCAGGTCGTGCGGCGTCTTGAACTTCACAGCAGGGCTCGCCCACGCCGCGGGTGTCTCGAGCACGGCGCGATGGACCGTCGGCAGATCGCCGTCGCTGTCGCGAAATGCTTTCCCGATGCGTTCGACCGCGTCGGCAGGCGGCTCGTCGGCGATGAAGTGCCGCGCGAGCTTCAGCGCGAGGTGTTGCGCAGTCGCCGGGTGCCGCGCGAGATCAGCCAGAACTGCACGCGCCTGCTCGACGCCCGACTGCCCGTAGCGCGTTCCCAGAATCGTCTTGGCGCCCGGCTCGTGCGCGGCATCGTGAAACGCGAACTTGCCAGGCTCGCCGCCCGCGAACGGCCGGTCGATGCCGAGCGACCAGCCGGTCAGCGCTTTCGCGAACGTCGTGACGTCCTGCTGCGTGTAGCCGCCGTCGACGCCGAGAGTGTGCAGCTCGAGGATCTCGCGCGCCAGGTTCTCGTTGATGCCGAGCTTGCGATCGCCTGCCGGCGCGCGCCGGTTGCGACGCTGCGCGAACTGCGAGTCCGGGCCGATCGAAGCCTGGTTGTCCAGGTAGAGGATCATCGCGGGATGCGTCTCGACCGCGACGAGCATGTCGGCGAAGCGTCCGGCCAGGTGCGGCCGGATCGCCTCGTTCTCCAGCGTGCCCGCGAGCGCGAGCACCTGCGGCTTGTCGGCGGAGACGGCGAAGTGATTGGTCCAGAAATGCACCAGGCGCTCGCGGAAGGACTCTTGCGTCCCGACCGCCACGCGGTAGCGCGCCGCGACCTGGTCGAGATAGTACGGCGCGAGCTTCTGGCGCAGCGCTCCGAGCAGGCGTTTCGCGGCGGCCGAGTCCGCCTTCGCTTCCTTGCGGTCGCGGCGCAGCTCGGAATATGTCTCGAAGATCGTGGCGGAGGCTGGCAGCCGGCCGATCTCCTGCGGCACCGGGCGCGTTCCGACGAGCTGCTGCTGCAGCCAGGCACGCGCGTCGCCGCGCGCCCGGTCGAGCTCGCCGGGGCGGGCCCCGAGGCCGAAGCGATTTGCCGCAACGACTGCGTCCAGCGTCATGCGGGTGTCAACGGACGATCGGCGGCGGGGTTGACCTAGAACAGATTCTGTCCGACGGCGAGCTGCCCTTCGGTATCGGGCTTGCGGGCCGCGAGCAGGTCGACCACCCGCTCGTCGCTGCGGAGGATGAAGCTGTTGCCGGGCTGCTGCTTGGCCAGCTTCTTCACGTGCGCCAGCAGGTGCGCGACAGCATCCGCACTGCCGGCGCCGGTCGTTTGCGAGTCCAGCGCTGCGACCGACACGGTCAGCAACGGATAGCTCTGCTGCTTGTCATCGCGGTCGGAGGCCGTGATCTGGCCGGCGGCTGCGTGCTCGGGCGAATAGAAGTTTGCCACCGTCGCGCAGAAGCGCTGGATGATGCGATTGACGCGCTCGCGCCAATCAGCCGAGCGCATCACCACGATGAAGTCGTCGCCGCCGACATGCGCGACGAAATCGAGCCGCGCCGAGAACATGTTCTTCAACAGGCCGGCCAGATGCAGGATCACCTGGTCGCCCTGCGCGTAGCCGTAGACATCGTTGTAGGGCTTGAACGAATCGAGATCGAAATACGCGACCACGAAGCGCTTGCGGTTCTCGATCAGGCGGTCGATACAGCTGCGCAGCGCCGCGTTGCCCGGCAACAGCGTCAGCGGATTGGAATGCTTCGCCGACTGCAGCTGCTGCTCGGTGATCAGTCGCAGCACGTCGATGGTCTGGCCGAGCCCGTGGTAGCGACCCTCCTTGGTGATCACGAACTCCTCGGTCAGGCGCGGGCGACCTTTCTGCGTCACGAGCCGGCTCACCTGCTCGAGGCGCAGCTGGCCGTCGACCAGCAGCGTCGGCGATTCCATGATCGCGGTGACCGGTTTCTTGTTGTAGATCTCCGGGTGCAGCGGCTTCGCCAGCAGCGCGAACAGCTGCTCGCGGCGGACCACACCGAGCGGCCGGCCTTCCTGCACGACCGGCAGCGTCAGATGATCGGGTTGATCGCGGAACAGATCGGCGAGCTCCTGTACGCGCATGTCCGGTGCAACCGGCCGCACGTAGTTCGCAATGTGCTCGGCGCACAACGCCGTGTGCGTGACGATCGAGCGATCGAGCGATTCGAGCTGCTGCAGCGCTGCCATCGGCGCGTGGTCCGGCCGGCCGAACAGGTTGCCCTGCAGGCGATCGATGCCGAGATCGACCAGCTCGCGGCACTCGCGCTCGGTCTCCACGCCTTCGGCGATCACGCGGCAGCCCATGGCGCGGCCCATGTCGAGCATCGAGCGCACGAACTCCAGCTTGGTCTGGTCGGAGTCGATGCCGCTGACGAAGTAACGGTCGACCTTCACGTAGTCGGGCTTCAGCTCGGACCAGGTGCGCAGGCCGGAGGAGCCCGCTCCCAGGTCGTCGATCGCGATCGCGCAGCCCGCTTCGCGCAGCCGCTGCAGCGTCGAGCGCAGGCGCGCGTAGTCGTCGAGCAGGCTCTCTTCGGTCAGCTCTATGACGCAGCGATCGGGCGGCACGCCCGCCTGGCTCGCGTATTCGAGGAAGCGCGCCGCGAAGCCCGGCTCCTCGTAGATGGTATCCGGCGAGACGTTGACGAACAGCAGCCCCGCGACGCGCGAGGCGGCGAAGCGCTTGAATGCGTTCTGGATGCAGAGGAAGTCGAGGTCCACTTTGACGCCGCTGCGGCGTGCCGCCTCGAACAGGTTCTGCGGCGAATGCAGCCAGCTGTCCGACGGGCCGCGGGTCAGCGCCTCGAAGCCGCAGATGCCGCGCGAGCGCGGATCGACGATGGGCTGGAACAGCGTCGAGATGCGGCCCTCGCGCACGAGCTCGGTGAGCTCGTGCGTCGCGGCGTCGAGCCTGCGCAACCGCAAGGTCGGCGAGTCGGGACGGGCTTCGGACATGCGCCAGGAGGCCGGTGATGGTTCAGGCGCATTACGTTAATCGTCCGCCCGGCCGCGATCCGAGATGCGTATCGCAACACTGAGGCGGAGCCTGATGGAAGCGTCAGGCGGATGCGCAGGGAATGTGACGGAAGTCACGTGAGTCACGGGGGTCACGGGGGCGCCCTCGTGACTTACGTGACCCTCGTGACCCTCGTCACTATCTCTTCATCGCATCGAAGAAGTCCGCGTTGGTCTTCGTGTCCTTCATCTTGTCGATGAGGAACTCGATCGAGGCGAGCTCGTCCATCGGGTGCAGGAGCTTGCGCAGGATCCAGATCTTCTGCAGCTCTTCCTGCGAGGTGATGAGCTCCTCGCGACGCGTGCCGGAACGGTTGATGTTCACCGCCGGGAACACGCGCTTCTCCGACACGCGGCGATCCAGGTGGATTTCCGAGTTGCCGGTGCCCTTGAACTCTTCGTAGATCACGTCGTCCATGCGCGAGCCGGTGTCGATCAGCGCCGTCGCCAGGATCGTCAGCGAGCCGCCTTCCTCGATGTTGCGCGCCGCGCCGAAGAAGCGCTTCGGGCGCTGCAGGGCGTTCGCGTCGACACCGCCGGTGAGCACCTTGCCGGAGCTCGGCACGACAGTGTTGTAGGCGCGCGCGAGGCGCGTGATCGAATCCAGCAGGATCACGACGTCGCGCTTGTGCTCGACCAGGCGCTTCGCCTTCTCGATCACCATTTCGGCGACCTGCACGTGACGCGTGGCCGGCTCGTCGAAGGTCGAAGACACGACCTCGCCGCGCACGGTGCGCGCCATCTCGGTCACTTCCTCGGGACGCTCGTCGATCAGCAGCACGATCAAGTACACGTCGGGATGGTTCGAGGTGATCGAGGTCGCGATGTTCTGCAGCAGCATCGTCTTGCCGGCTTTCGGCGGCGAGATGATCAGGCCGCGCTGGCCTTTGCCGATCGGCGCGACCAGGTCGATGATGCGCGCGGTCAGGTCCTCGCTGGAGCCGTTGCCGCGCTCGAGCTTGAGCCGCTTGGTGGGATGCAGCGGGGTCAGGTTCTCGAACAGAACCTTGTGGCGCGCACCCTCCGGGGAGTCGAAGTTGATCTCGCCGACCTTCAGCAGCGCGAAGTAGCGCTCGCCGTCCTTCGGCGGACGGATCAGGCCGGAGATCGAGTCGCCGGTGCGCAGGTTGAAGCGGCGGATCTGGCTCGGGCTGACGTAA
>Ga0207428_10001147_pt1 | contig 28680 bp, 30 predicted proteins | sample RhiMethybrSRZTD1_FD_187600 | JGI IMG/M metagenome (GOLD analysis project Ga0207428, IMG submission 187600) | Populus rhizosphere microbial communities from Tennessee, USA - Rhizosphere MetaG P. TD hybrid SRZTD1 (SPAdes) (version 3) | ecosystem: Host-associated > Plants > Roots > Rhizosphere >...
CCGCTTCTTCCAGCGCGAGCGCTACGTGTCGATCGACACCGCGGCGCGTGAAGTGGAGATGTATCAGCTGGCGCCGCAGCCGGGCGGCCTGCCGAAGATCGACGGCGGCAAGCTGGCGGTGCCGGGCGACGAGCCGCTCAAGCGCGAGCTCGAGGATTTCGTGGCCGCGGTGCGCGAGAAACGGGCGCCCGCGGTTCCGGGCGAACAGGGCCGCGCCGCGCTGGCGCTGGCGGTGCGAATCGTGGAGTTGATGCGGCAGTGAATATCAATCTGGCCATCGTTGAACGGGCGCGCGCGGGCGAGGCGCTGACGGTTGCTGAGATCGACGAGCTCGGCAATTCGGACATTCTCTCGCTTGGAATGCTCGCCGACGAAGTTCGGCGGGCTCGAGTCGGCGACTCTGTGACCTACAGTCGCGTGCTCGAACTCGCAAAAGGTGCACAAGGTGCACAGAGTGCACAGAGTGCACAGGGTGCGGAAGTTCGAATTTCAGTTCTTCCCGACACCCTCGACGATGCCGAAGCGCTGATCGCGGAAGCCCGCATGCTCGCAGGTCCGCAGTTGCTCACGGGATTTTCGCTCGCCGATATCGCCGATCGGCATTGGGGCAAGTTGGCCGACATACTGAAACGGCTGAAGCGCGCCGGACTCGACGCGATCGCCGAGGCGCCCGTCGATCGGCTCCACGATGCCGAAGAGGCCTTGAAGGCCTGTCAGGCGGCGGATCTGCCGGTGCGATGCCTGTCGCTGCAGAGTCCCATTTCCGGCGACGGCCGTTCGAGCTGGCTGGTTCACCTGCGCGATCTCGTCAAGAAGTTCCCGTCGATCGAGACGGTGAACCCGCTCTCGCGCGAACAGTCGATCGCCGTGCCGACGACGGGATATGAGGATGTGCGCGCCGTCGCGCTCGCGCGGCTGGTGCTGCCGTCGGTGAAGACCATCCAGGTCGATTGGGCACAATACGGGCCGAAGCTGGCGCAAGTGGCCCTGACGTTCGGCGCCAACGATCTCGATCGCGTATCAACTGTTGACGATGAGTCGCTGGGCCGCCGGCGGACCTCGGTCGAGGACGTCAAGCGCAACATCGCCGCCGCCGGCTTCACTCCGGTCGAGCGTTAGCGTGACGCCCCTTCGTCTCGGCGCGGTCTCGTATCTCAATACCAAACCGCTCGTCTACGGGCTGGACGCCCATCCCGATCAATTCGACGTGCGTTTCGACGTGCCCTCGAAATGCGCGGAGCTGCTGCACGAGGGCCGCGTCGATCTCGGGCTGATTCCCGCGATCGAATATCTGCGCGGCCACTATGCAATCGTGCCGGACATTTCGATTGCGTCGGACGGCGACGTGGCGACCGTCGCGGTGTTTACGCGCAAGCCGATCGAGCGCGTCGAAACGCTGGCGCTCGACCTGAGCTCGCGCACCTCGGTCGCGCTGACGCGCGTGCTGTGCGCGAAGCAATGGCACATCGAGCCGAAGTTCACGCCCGCCGAGCCGGATCTCGACGCGATGCTGCGGCGCGCGGACGCGGCGCTGGTCATCGGCGATCCCGCCTTCGAGGTCGATCCGGCGAAGCACAACGTCACCAAGATCGATCTCGGTGCGGAGTGGAAAGCGCTGACCGGCCTCCCGTTCGTTTACGCCATGTGGGTGGGCCGCCCGGACGCGGCGACGCCCGCGCAGTGCCGCGCGCTGACACAGGCGCGCGATGCCGGCGTCGCCCATCTCCCCAAGATCGCGAAGGACGTCGGCGGCGGCAACGCCGATCTGGAGCAGCGGGTGCTGTCCTACCTGCGTGATAATCTCAAGTACGGGCTGGGCCGCGCGGAACAGGCCGGACTCCGCAAGTTCTACGAGCTTGCCGCCGAGATCGGCGTCGTGCCCGGTCTTGAACCGCTGCGATTCTACGAATAGATGATGGACCTGACAGCCTTCGAGCAACGAATTGCCGCGGGCGGCCGCCTGACCGCCGACGAAGCGCTGCAGCTCTATCGGCACGCGCCGACCTACTGGCTCGGCCGGATGGCGGATGACGTCCGCCGCCGCAAGCACCCCGAAGGCCTGGTCACCTACATCATCGATCGCAACGTCAACTACACGAACGTGTGCGTGGCCCGGTGCAACTTCTGCGCGTTCTATCGCGAGGTCGGCAGCAGCGACGGCTACGTGCTCGGCTTCGAGGAGATCTTCAGGAAGATCGAGGAGACCCGCGAGCTTGGCGGCGTGCAGCTGCTGCTGCAGGGCGGGCACAATCCCGATCTGCCGCTCAAGTGGTACGAGGATCTGTTCCGGGCCGTGAAGCAGAAGTTCGCGGACTTCAAGCTGCACGCGCTGTCTCCCCCCGAAGTCATTCATCTTTCACGGATGTCGAGGCTGCCCGTGCCTGAAGTGATCGATCGGCTGATCGCCGCAGGGCTCGACAGCATTCCCGGCGGCGGCGCCGAAATCCTCGTCGATCGCGTGCGCAAGCAGCTCAATTGCTTCAGCAAGGCCAGCGCCGATGAGTGGCTGGACGTGATGCGTCACGCGCACAAGAAGGGGCTGCGGACCACGGCGACGATGATGTATGGCACGGTCGAGACCGACGAGGAACGTCTCGAACACATGCTGCGCCTCCGCGATCTGCAGGACGAGACCGGCGGATTCACCGCGTTCATCACGTGGAGCTATCAGCCCGAGCACACCGAGCGCGGCGGCCGCGAAGCGACCGGCATCGAGTACCTGCGCACGCTCGCGATTGCGCGGCTGGTGCTCGACAACTTCGACAACCTGCAGGCGAGCTGGGTGACGCAGGGTGGCAAGGTCGGCCAGTTGAGCCTGGCGTTCGGCGCCAACGACATGGGCAGCGTGATGATCGAAGAGAACGTCGTCCGCGCCGCCGGCGCCTCGTACTGCATGGACGAAGTCGAGATCGTGCGCAACGTCGAGGACGCGGGCTTCGTCGCCAAGCGGCGCAACATGCATTACGACATCCTCGGCGATCCGTTCTTCCGCGCGCACGACGTCAAGCGCATGCTGGAGCTCTCGACGGCGCGCGAAGCCGGAGACACCTCGGTGCCGTCGGAGCTGGTGAATTACGAAGCGCGCACGCCGGCAGGCAAGAAGCAGCGGGCGCGCCTCATTTCGCCAGTTTCATGAACGTCTATCGGGCGGCCTGGGTCGTGCCCATCGACCGCGCGCCCATCAGAGACGGGATTGTCACAATCGCCGACGGGAAGGTGATCTCTGTCGGGAAGGCGGCTGCGCGGGGCGAGATCCGGGATCTCGGGAACGTCGCCATCCTGCCGGGGCTCATCAACGCACACACCCATCTCGAGCTGTCGTGGCTGCGCGGGAGGGTCCCGCCAGCGTCGAAGTTCACCGATTGGGTGAAGACGTTATTCGCAATCCGCGGCCGGCCTGACGGGAGTATGTCCGACGAACAGATGGCCGCCATCGACGAAGCGATCATCGAAGCGCAATCGACGGGTACTGCCGCAGTCGGAGACATCAGTAATTCCATGCGATCAGTCGACCCGATGCGCCGGCGCAATCTCGACGGCGTGGTCTTTCACGAGCTGCTTGGATTCAAGGAACGCGACGGCGCGCTGGTCGATGCGACGCGCGACATGAGGAGGTTGGCAACGGCCTCAGGCGCGCGTGTGTCGCTTGCGCCGCACGCACCGTATTCGACGTCGCTCGAGCTATTCGCCGCCATCAGAAGCGCAGTCAACGAGAATGCGTGCCCGATCATGAGCGTGCATCTTGGCGAATCGCCGGAAGAAGTGGAGTTCCTCGAGAAGGGGACCGGCCCGTGGCGCAGCATGCTCGAGATCATTGGGCTGTGGCGTGATGACTGGAGGGTTCCCGCGTGCGATCCCGTCTCGTATCTCGATCGTCATGGCGTGATCGACGAGCGAACGCTGGTCGTCCACGGTGTGCAATTCGACGACCGGGCGCTGTCGCGGCTCGCGGATATCGGGGCGACACTGGTGACTTGCCCGCGCAGCAATCAATGGGTGGGCGTGGGCTATCCGCCGGTTGGGCGGTTCTACACGTCGGGAGTCAAGGTCGCGATCGGCACCGATAGCCTGGCGAGCGTCGACGACCTGAACCTGTTCTCGGAATTGAAGACGATGCGATGGCTGGCGCCGAAGGTGCCGGCGTCGAAGATCCTGGAAAGCGCGACGTTGATCGGCGCCCGTGCACTGGGACTTGGCGATCAACTCGGCTCACTGACGGTCGGAAAACGTGCAGAAATCATTGCCGTCGATTTGCCGGGTGCAATCGACAATGTGGAGGAATTCCTCCTGAGCGGCATCACGCAACAACAGATTCAATGGGTCGAGTAGCCACCTACCTGTCGTTCATCAGGTTTTCGCATTCGGTGTTTGCGCTGCCGTTTGCGTTGACCGGCGCGCTGCTCGCCTGGCAGGAAGCGCCGTTTGCCTGGCAGCAGATCCTGTGGGTCGTCGTGGCGATGGTCTCGGCGCGCAGCGCCGCGATGGGCTTCAACCGGCTCGTCGATGCGCGCATGGACGCGCTCAATCCCCGCACGGCGATGCGCGAGATTCCAACCGGCGCCTTGAGCGCGCGTGATGCCACGATCTTCGTGATCGTCTCGTCGATCGTCTTCGTGTTCGCGGCGTTCCAGTTGAATCGCCTGTGCGGGATGCTGTCGCCGGTCGCGCTGGCGATCGTCTTCTGGTATTCGCTCGCGAAGCGCTACACCTCGTACACGCAGGCGTTTCTTGGACTGGCGATGGCCGTGGCTCCGGTCGGCGGCTGGCTCGCGGCGGGTGGTCCGGTCAATTCTCCCGTGCCGTGGCTGCTCGGACTGGCGATCGGCCTGTGGGTCGGCGGCTTCGACATCCTCTATGCGTGCCAGGACGTCGAGTTCGATCGCGCGCACGGCCTCAATTCGATCCCGGTACGCTTCGGCGTCGCGCAATCGCTGATCATCTCGCGCGTCATGCACGTGGCCACGGTGATCTGCATGTTCGCACTGGCGGGGCTGCATGTTCGCACTGGCGGGGCTGCTGCCGCTCGGGCCGATCTATCTCGGCGGCGTCGCATTCGTCGCGGCGCTGCTGATCTACGAGCAGTCACTCGTTTCGGCCACCGATCTCTCGCAGGTCAAACGGGCGTTCGATCTCAACGGCTGGGTGGGCATTCTGTACTTCGTGACGACCGGCCTTGCTTTGTATGTCGGTTGACGTGCAAAACAAGGCGCCGGCCAAGATCGCGGGCATGTTCGACGCGATCGCGGCGCGATACGATCTGCTCAACACGGTGCTTTCGGGCGGCCTCGATCGCTACTGGCGTCGCCTGGCGATTGCCTCGCTGAAACTGACCGGGCGCGAGCGCCTGCTCGACGTGTGCGCCGGCACGGCCGATGTGGCGATTCGCGGCGCGCGCAACGGCGCGGCACGCGTCGTCGGCGTGGATTTTTCGGGATCGATGCTGGCGCACGGCCTCGAGAAGGTGAGGCGGAGCGGACTCGATACGCGCGTGCATCTCGTTCGCGGCGATGCGACGGCGCTGCCGGCCGCGGCCGGTTCCGTGGATGCGGTCACGATTGCGTTCGGGATTAGGAACGTGCAGGCGCCGCAAGTAGCCTGCGACGAACTGTTCAGGGTGCTCCGATCGGGTGGGCGCCTCGCGATCCTCGAGTTTGGCGTCCCGCACCTGGCGCCGTTCCGGCTGATCTATCACTGGTATTTCCACCAGGTCGTGCCTCGCATCGGCCGTGCGGTATCGCGCCACGGCGACGCCTACACGTATCTGCCCGAGTCGGTTGAAGCCTTCAAATTCGGGGACGAGTTCGCCAGGATCCTGAATGTCTCCGGCTTTTCACAAGTTGAGGCCCGGCCGTTAATGTTCGGCGCCGTCTATCTGTATACAGGGGAGAAGCCCTAGGGGCTTGGGACTTGGGACCTGGGACTTGGGGTACGAACGTTCTTGCCCAAGCCCCAAGCCCCAAGCCCCAAGTCCCTTATAATTCAATAAGTTCCTGATGTACTTCGACTTCGACGATCGCTACCGCGACATCGAGCCGGTCGGGTCGGCGATCAACCGACGCGACGGCGTAGCCGTGGCCATCGTGCTGCACGCCGCGATCGTCGCGTTGCTGCTCTTCGCCCCGCAGTACCTGGAGCGATTTCTTCCCGCGCAACTCGTTCAGCAGCCACCACCGCAGCCACGGCCCGAGCAGGAGCGGCCGCGATTCGTGTTCGTGCAGCCGCGCGTCGAGCTGCCGCCGACGCGACAGCCCGACAAGTTCGAGATGTCCGACCTCGATCGCAGCGCGCGCTCCCCGGAAAAAACACCGTCACTGACCAACCCGCTGCCCTCGGCCCGCGGCAATTCCGCGGAACGCACCGAAGCGTCACCCGAAGAGAAGATGCGCGGCGAAGGACCGGCCAAGGAGCCCGCGCCGCCGGCGCCTCCCGTCGAGACGCCGTCGGTCGCTGATCAGCGCCAGGCCGACATGGCGATGATGCAGAAGCCGCAGGTGCAGCCGCCGCCCGGCGGATCGCTCGGCGAGGCGTTGAAGAACCTGCAGAAGTACGTGCAGAAGGATTCCTTCAACAATCAGAAAGGCCAGGCGCAGGAATTCGGGCCCCTGCAGTTCGACACCAAGGGTGTGGAGTTCGGTCCGTGGATTCGCCGCTTCGTCTCGCAGGTCCGCCGCAACTGGTTCGTGCCGATGGCGGCGATGAGCATGCGGGGACGCGTGGTGATCACCTTCTTCGTGCACCGCAACGGGGCGCTGACCGACGTGACGGTGATCCGTCCTTCTGAAATCGATTCGTTCAACACCGCCGCCGTGAACGCGCTGCTCGCATCGAATCCCACGACGCCGCTGCCGCCGGAGTATCCGGACGACAAGGCGTTTTTCACCGTCACGTTCTATTACAACGAGTCTCCTCCGGGTCAATAACAAGGTGCCTGAGGTGCCTAGGGTGCCTGAGGTGCCTAGGGTGCCTGAGGTGCCTAAGGTGCGCAGCGCGCTGAGTTCAAGGTTCAGTTGAAGCCTCTCATTGCCATCCTCGGGCCCACAGCGACTGGGAAGAGCGCGCTTGGGATCGCCATCGCGGAAAGGTTCAACGGCGAGATCATCAATTGCGATTCGACGGCGGTGTATCGCGGCTTCGACATCGGCACCGACAAGGTCCCGTTCGAGCAGCGGCGCGGCATTCCGCATCATCTGATCGACATTGCCGATCCGACCGACGAGTACACCGCGGCGCAATTCGCACGCGATGCGGCGGCGGTGATCGCGGATCTGCATGCGAAAGGGAAGCTGCCGATCGTGGTGGGCGGCACCGGCTTCTATTACCGCGCGCTGACGCGGGGTCTCTTTCCCGGGCCGGGGAAGGACGCCGAGCTGCGCGAGCGGCTCGAAGCGATCGCGCGCAAGAAGGGCGTGGAAACGCTGCATCGCATGGTGACGCGCGTCGATCCCGAATCGGGCGCGCGCATCCAGGCGCGGGATCTCAAGCGGCTGGTCCGCGCCCTCGAGGTGTATTTCCAGACCGGCAAGCCGTTGACCGCGCATTTCGACGACACCGTGTCGCCGCTGGGGCCCGACGTGACGATTGGCGCGATTGCGCTGCGGATGCCGGCGCCGTGGCTGGCCGATCGACTGGCGCGGCGGGTCGATGAACAGTTCGAGGCCGGGCTGCTCGACGAGATCCGCGCGCTGCTGGCCGCCGGCGTGCCGCCCGACGCACGCCCGTTCGGCGGCCTCGTCTACCGGCAGGCCATGGAGCACCTCCGCGGCGTCCGGGATGAAGCGTCAACGCGTGCACTTATTGCCCAGGAAAACCGGAAATACGCGCGACGGCAGTTGATCTGGTTCCGAAAAGAGCCTAACCTTGTCTGGTTTGACGGTCCCGGCACTAACGCCGAAGTGCAGGACAGCGTGTTTCGGGAGCTGGCCGCGCGGGACTTGTTGAAGGACGGAAGACATGTCGCCGATACCTGAAGCCAAGACCGGCGCGCCGAACATCCAGGACGTGTTCCTGAATTACGCGCGGCGGGAAAAGCTGCCTGTTACCGTCCACCTGCTGGACGGCCGTGAGTTCGAAGCGCGCATCAAGAACTTCGACCGTTTCGCGCTGATCGTCGAGCACGCGGGCATGGATCACCTGATTTTCAAGCACGCGATCGCCACCATTCGTACGCCGCGCAGCGTCCCGAACTACTTCTCATCGCACCATCCCTGACGCGTGTACGACCGCGTCATCCTGATCGTTCTCGACAGTGTCGGCATCGGCGAATTACCCGATGCCGCGCTGTACGAGGACCAGGGCAGCAACACGCTCGGTAACATCGCTGCCGCCGTTCCCCTGAACATTCCCACCCTCGCGGCGATGGGCATGTCGCGCCTCGTCACGTTGAAGCATCCGCCGGCTGAATCGCCGACGGCGGCGTTTGGACGGCTGGCCGAGCGATCGGCGGGGAAGGATTCGGTGACGGGCCACTGGGAGTTGATGGGCGTGGTCCTCGATCGCGCCTTCCCGACGTTCCCGAGCGGGTTTCCGCAGGACGTGATCGAGCAGTTCGAAACGCGCATCGGCCGCGAATCGATCGGCAACGTCGTCGCGTCGGGGACGGCGATCATCGACGAGCTCGGTCCCGAGCACATGGAAACGGGCTTCCCGATCGTCTATACCTCGGCCGACAGCGTGTTCCAGATCGCCGCCCACGAGGGCATCGTCCCGGTGCCGCAGCTGTATGAGTGGTGCGAAGCGGCCTACGACATTTGCGTGAAGGGCATGGGCCTTGGCCGGGTGATCGCGCGCCCCTTTATCGGCCTGCCTGGATCATTTCAGCGGACGCCCAATCGACACGACTATGCGATGCCGCCGATCAGCGAAACGCTGCTCGATCGGCTGAAAGCCAACGGCCACCACGTCACGTCGGTGGGGAAGGTGTCGGATCTCTTTGCCGGACGCGGCATCTCGATCTCTCATCCCACGAAGAGCGATGCCGACGGCGTGGACAAGATCGAGTCGCTGTTGACCATGCAGGATCACGGATTGATCTTCGCGAACCTCGTGGACTTCGATGCGATGTACGGCCATCGCAACGACGTCGCCGGGTACGCCGCAAACCTCGAGCGGTTCGATGCGCGACTGGCGGGGCTGCTGCCGAAACTGCGCCGCGACGATCTGCTGGTGATCACGGCCGATCACGGCAACGATCCGACGACGCCGAGCACGGATCATTCGCGGGAGCATGTGCCGATTTTGCTGCAGGGTGATCGCGTCGCGGGCGGCACCGACATCGGCACGCGGTCGACGTTCGCGGATCTCGGGCAGACGCTCGCCGAAAACTTCGGCATCGGCCAACTCGCCAACGGCACGAGCTTCCTGCGGGAGATAATGCTGTAGGCATGGCCGTGTCCATCCGCGAGCAGCTCGAGCAGCGGGAGCGGGAGATTCTCGCGCCGCAGGCGTCGAAGAGCGCCGACAGCAAGGGCCGCGTCCGCCGGGAGACCGAGGACCCGATTCGCCCGGCCTTCCAGCGCGATCGCGATCGCATCATCCACACGAAGGCGTTTCGACGCCTGAAGCACAAGACGCAGGTGTTCTTCGCGCCCACGGGCGATCACTACCGCACGCGGCTGACGCACACGCTCGAAGTCGCGCAAATCGCGCGGACGATCGCGAAGGTGCTGCACCTGCACGAAGAGCTGACCGAGGCGATCGCGCTCGGTCACGATCTTGGCCACACGCCGTTCGGCCATGCCGGCGAGCGCGTGTTGAGCGGCCTCGTGCAGGGCGGCTTCAATCATTACGAACAGAGCCTGCGCATTGTCGACGTGCTGGAGAACAATCACGAAGGGCTCAACCTGACGTGGGAAGTGCGCGACGGCATCGCGCGCCACTCGAAAGGCAAGCACGGCATGCCCGTCGGCGCGCCGCCCGAGCACCGCGCCAGCACCATCGAGGGCCAGGTCGCGCGCGTGGCCGACATTGTTGCGTACGTGAATCACGACATCGACGATGCGGTGAGGGCGGGCATCATCGGCGAAACCAGTTTGCCGAAGGATGCCGTCAACCTGCTTGGCCACTCGTCGTCTCAGCGCATCGGCAAGCTCGTCACCGACGTCGTGCATCAGTCGCTCGATGGCGGACTGACGGAGATCCGCATGAGCGAGCCGGTGCTGAACGCGCTGGTGGCGCTCCGCAGCTACCTGTTCGACGCGGTCTACGAGAACGAGGTGGCCACCGCCGAGTTCGCCAAGGCGTCAGGCATCCTCGGCGGATTGTGGGAGAAGGTTCGCCAGAAGCCCGAAGACTTCCTCGACTTGCGGACTGTCGAAGCGGAAGGCGTTGACGTGGCTGCCCAGGATTTCCTGGCCGGCATGACCGATCGATATGCAGTGCGGCTGTTTGAGCAACTCTTCATCCCGAAGCCGTGGGTGGAGACGGGCCGGCGGTTGGACTGACGAGCCAGCAGATACACTAGCCGCCGAATGGCGCGCAAACCGGTTCGCCCCTCCCTCGGCACTGTGCTGGAAGGATTGCCGCTCGGCGTGGCCCTGACACTGCTGGCCGCGCTGCCGTCGTACTTCAATCTCGCTACCGATCAGATCTTCGAAGAAGAGAAGTCGCTGCTGTTGAGAGCGGGCGCGCTGATGGCGTTGCCCGCTCTGGTCGCGCTGTGGCGCGCCGACATGCGGCGCCTCGTCAAGCATCCCATCGTGCTGCTGTGTGCCGGGGTGATGTTCGTGCTGACGATCGCGACGATCTTCGCGATCGTGCCGCGCGATGCGCTGATGGGCGCACACCTGCGCCGTCACGGCCTGGTGATGTGGATCGCTGTGGCGGTGTTGTTCGTCGCGATGCTGTCCGGTTCACGAACGACGGCAGGCCGCGATCTGATCGTGCGCGCGTTGATCGTCGGCGCCGCGTGGCCATCCGCCTACCTGCTGCTGCAGCGGGGCGGGCTGGATCCGTTTCAGTGGATTGCGCCGAGCGAAGGCTTCAAGGCGGGCGGCAGCTTCGGCAATCACGTGATGCTGGGCGGGTATCTGGCCGTCGCGATTCCGCTGACCGCGCTCGAAGCGTATCGATCGAGCCGCATATGGATCGTGCTGGTCGTGCTCGAAGTCGCAGCGATCATCGCCACGGCGAGCCGCGGGGCCTTGCTTGCCATGGCCGCAGCTGTTGCGAGCGCAGGTGCGATTCTGCTCTGGCGATTCGCTCCGCGACGCGTCGGTGCTGCGGTTGTCGCAGCCACCGCGTTGGGAGCCGTGTTGCTCGTCGGCGTGCCGGCGCTGCGGCCGGCGATTGTCGAGCGCCAACTGGATCCGCGAGCGGGAAGCGCGCGTGTCCGCATCCTGATCTGGCAGGACACGATCGATATCGTCCGCCATTCGGGAGCGCGGATGTTGTTCGGGCACGGGCCGGAGAGCCTGGCGTCGCTGTTCCCCGGCCACTATTCGCCGGAGATTGGCTACTGGGAGCAGATCGACGCCATGCCCGATCGCGCGCACAACGAAGTGCTCGACATGCTGGTGTGGGCCGGCGGGATCGGCGCGCTGTTCGAGCTCGGACTGTTCGCCGCAGCATTTCTCGCAGCTCTGCGGATCGATGACATCGCGATTCGTTCGGCCCTGTCTGCTGCCGTTATTGCGCACGTGGTCGAACTTCAGTTCGGCATTGCCTCGGTCACCACGCGGCTGTGTTTTTTCGCGGTCGCGGCGCTGATTGTCGGAGCATCCGGTTCCGTTCGTGAGGAGCGGACACCGCGGCACGCGTACATGTGGGTCGTGATTGCGGCGGCAATCGGCGCGGCGTCGCCGTGGCTGTCGATGCTGCCGTCCTTCCTCGACAATCCGATTTCCTCTGGCGGCGAGGCCGAGTTCATCGCCTACCTGCGATACCTCTCCTCATTGGTGCCGATCCTCTACGGCGCGTTTCTGTTGATCGCCATCGGCATGGCACGCGCGAGCCGCATCGCCGGTCCCGCGAGTGCGACCGCGTTCCGGCTCGCCATGCTCGTTGCCGGCGTGTGGGCTGCGGCTGTGTGGTGCATCGGGCCGTCGCGTGCCGATGCGTTCGCGGCGGCCGGTCGGTCGTACGAGCGAGATCAACGCTGGCCGGAAGCGACCGCGGCGCATCGAGCGGCCGCTCGCGAGCAGCCGTCGGTGGTGGAGTATCAGTCGAATCTCGGCCGCACGCTGGTGCAATGGGCGATGCAGAGCGCGCCGCCGATGCGCGAGCAGTTGCTCGAGCAGGGACGGGTCGCGTTCCAGCAGGCCGTCGATCTCAATCGTTTCGATATCGACGCGCAGCGCCGGCTGGCGGCGTATCCGCGCATCCGCGCCTCCCTCGTCCAGGGAACCGAACGCGAGGCGCTCTTGGAACAGGCGGACTCGGCGTATGCGGCGGTGAGCGCGCTGGCGCCGACGTCGCCTGCCGTGCTGGCGGAATGGGCGTGGGTGGATGTCGATCGCGGCCGTGCGGATGAAGCCAGGCGCAAGCTCGACATCGCGCTCGGAATGAACAGCCGTCACCCGGCCGCGCAGTCGTTGCGCCAGCAACTGAAATAGAGAGCTAAGATGGCGGGATGGCACCCCGCATTCTCGGCCTGCATCACGTCACCGCGACGGTGGACGAGGCACAACCGGATCTCGATTTCTGCACCGACCTGCTCGGCCTGCGGCTGGTCAAGAAGACGATCAACTTCGACAACCACAAGGTCTATCACTTCTACTACGGCAACGAGCTCGGCTCACCCGGCACCATCTGGACGACGTTCCCATACGCGGGTCACCACGTACGGGTGGGCGCGAAGGGCGCCGGCCAGGTCGTGACGACCGCGTTCTCCGTGCCCGTCGGCTCGCTCGAGTTCTGGCGTCAGCGCTTCCACGAAAACGGCGTCGTCGCGTCGGATCTCGAGGCGCATTTCGGGGAGCCGGCGATTGCCTTCAACGATCCCAGCGGACTGCGGTTCGAGCTGATCGCGAACGATCGCGACTCGCGCGAGCCATGGACGGCAACGATCACGGCGAGCGCCGCAATCCGCGGATTGCACAGCGTCGCGATGATGGTCCGGCGGGCCCAACCGTCCGTCGATTTTCTCGTCGACGTCCTCGGCTATAAGGTCGTCGGCCATTCCGGCAATCGCACGCGCGTCTCGGCCAACGGCGACGACGCCGGACACTTGATTGACGTGATCGAAGATAACGACGCGAAGACCGCGATCAACGGAATCGGCACGGTGCACCACGTGGCGATGGCCATCGGCACCGCCGAAGAGCAGATCAAAATCAGGGCAGAGTTGAGCGGGCTGGGTTGGAGCGTCACGGACGTGCGCGATCGCTGCTACTTCACGTCGATCTATTTCCGCGAACCCGGCGGCGTGCTGTTCGAGATCGCGACGATGAAGCCGGGATTCACGATTGATGAGTCCGCCGCAGCCCTCGGCACGGCACTGAAGCTGCCGTCGTGGGAAGAGCCGTACCGCGATTCGATCGAAGCCAACCTTGTCCCCGTCAATCAGGGCTAGCGGGCCGCACGCCGGTCAGCCGGTGTTGAACGCGGGGAAGCCGCTCGGCAAGGCGCCGGTGGCCGTGATCATGATTCACGGGCGCGGTGCCGGTCCGGAAAACATTCTCGATCTCGTTCCCGCGCTGGGCCGGCCCGAGGTGACCTACCTTGCGCCGGCCGCCGCGAATCGCACCTGGTATCCGTTCAGTTTCATGGCCGACATCGCGAAGAACGAGCCGGACCTGTCGTCGGCATTGTCAGTGATCGCATCGCTCGTCGCCGACGTTGAAGCGGCCGGCATCGCGCGGAATCGCATCGTGATGCTCGGCTTCTCCCAGGGGGCCTGCCTCACGACGGAGTTCGCGATTCGCAACGCATCGCGGTTCGGCGGCATCGTTGCCTTCAGCGGCGGAGCGATCGGACCGCCGGGAACCGCATGGAACGAATCAGGACGTTTCGACGGCACGCCGATGTTCTTCGGCTGCAGCGATGTCGATGCGCATGTTCCCGAAACGCGCGTCCGTGAAAGCGCGCAGCTCTGCGAGCGGATGGGAGCGGACGTGACGACGCGGATCTATCCGGGGATGGGGCACCTCGTCAACGACGACGAGATCGCGTGGGCGAGGGCCCTCCTCGATTCGCTTATCGGCCGCTAGAGGTGCGGCGCGGTGACGCGGGCTCCTGCGTCACGCACACGAAATTCGCGGCCTCGTCCATGCTGCCCTTGCCGGTGTAACGAGCCACCGCCGGATACGGACAGAGCGGCCGCGTGCGATCGACCTTGCCCGCGGTGCTATGCGTCGCAATGATCTTGTCCGGCGCGATGCCTTTCTCGACCCAGTTCTCGAGCGCCGTCAGCATGTCGAATGAATTCGGACCCGGACCGCCGGAGCAATGACCCATGCCGGGCGCGGTGAACAGGCGATAGAAGTCGCGGGTCTTGTCGTAGCCGCCCATCACCTTGGCCACGCCTTCGTAATACGCGGCAGTGTCCTGGGGCGGAACGACGGGATCCAGCCAACCCGCATACGAGATCAGCTTGCCGCCGCTCTTCTTGAACGGCGTCAGATCGCGATCGACGGCATGCATCATCGGCAGCCGTTCGTTGGCGTAGGCGAAGTCGCGATCGTAGTCGAGAGTGCGGACATCCCAGTTGGGATCGTTGAACAGCCAGTACTTGAACACGCCGACGCGCGACGGCTCCTTCATGTCGGTGATGTACTGGCGCCAGCCCATGATCGCGGCGTCGCCGAAGTTCTCGCTGCCGCGCGGCCAGCCGGTGAAGATCTGTTCGCCGGTGCGCGGGTTCTTCGCGCCGTCGTGAACCTTCTTCACGGCGTCGACCTGCTGCGGCGTCAGGCAGGTTGATTCATCCGCGCCGGCCTTGCACGCCAGCGTGGCGGCGTCGAACGAGCACTTGCGCGGATCCTCGATCAAGCCGTCCTTCATCGTGTCGTTGGCGTCGCACGCCGCGACGGCGGCCTTGGTCACCAGCGCGAGCTTCTCGCGCGTGAGGATCGGCGAGCCATCCTCGTTGTGCGTCGCCGTCCACGACCACATGAATGCAAACGTCTGGCGGATGCGATTGCTGGCGGGCGCGCCGGCGATGATGCCGTCGTAGTCCTCGGGGAAGCGCTGCGCTTCCGACATTGCCTGGTGACCGCCGGCGGAGCAGCCGACGAAGTACGACTTGTCCGCGAAGCGGCCCTGCGCGTTGCGGACAATCAGCTTTGCGGTATCGGTCATCACGTGAATCGCGCGCCATCCGTAGTCGATGACTTTCTCCGGATGGTTCTGGCCGAACTTCACGTCGTCGCCGGTGTGACCGGTGTCGGTGCTCGCGGTCGCGTAATTGCGGCGCAGGGCGTTGGCCATCGCGGCATACGAGATCGATCCCTGATACCCGCCGTTGCCGACGCCCTGGAACTTGCCGTTCCAGGTTTCGACCGGCGGTATCCAGACTTCGAATTTGATCTCGGAGTCGCTGGTTGGCCGCGCCGTTGCCTCGACGCGGCAGAATGCCGGCAGCGGTGATGCGTTCGTTCCGGGTACTTGCGGCCCTGGCGGCGTAAAGGTCCCCGCGGCCATCATCGTCGCGGCATTGATCGTGACGCTGGGAATCGTCAGCGCCGCGAGATTCGCGCACGCGGTCCCGGCTGCCGCGGACGGCCCGGCGGCTTGCGCCCACAGCACTAATGACAGCGCCACCATACCGCCGAGAATTCGTCGCTTCATCCGGACCTCCCTGACTGGCGGCGATTATACGTAACGCGGCACGGCTTCGGGTACTATCAGCGCGAGGGGAAACCGATGACGAAGAGACACCTTGTTCCGTTCGTGTCCCTCTGGTTTGCGGCTCTGCTGTTGGCCGCACAGCTTCATCCGGCGGCGCAAGGCCGCGGCGGCGCGCCCGTCACACTTCCGGACGGTGCAGGCAAGGATCTGGTGCAGACCACCTGCAGCAAATGTCACAGCCTTGGCCTGATTGTGAACGGCTTCGGCTACGCGCGCGCCGATTGGGAGAAGGTCGTGGGATCGATGGTTGCGCTGCCGCAACCCGATCGCGACACCGTGCTCGGATATCTCGCCACGAATTTTCCAGAGAAGGGCCGGCCCAAGTCGGTGATCGTTCCCGGCAAGGCGCAGGTCTCGTTCAAGGAATGGATTGTTCCATCGCTCGGATCCCGTCCGCACGATCCGCTCGCCACGCCCGACGGTTCAATCTGGTGGACCGGACAGTGGTCCAACGTGCTCGGGAGGGTGAATCCAAAGAACGGCGACTTGAAGGAGTTCCCGCTCAAGACGCCCGGATCGGGACCGCACGGACTGACCGCGGATAAAGACGGCAACATCTGGTACACGGGCAACTCGAAGGCGCTCATCGGCAAGCTCAATCCGAAGACGGGTGAAGTCACCGAGTACCCGATGCCCGATCCCGCGGCGCGCGATCCGCATACGCCGCTCTTCGACAAGAACGGCCTGCTCTGGTTCACGGTGCAGCAGGCGAACATGGTCGGCACGCTCGAGCCGAAGACCGGCGCCATCAAGTTGATCACGATGCCGACACCGCGATCGCTTCCGTACGGGATGGTGTTCAGCTCGAAGGGCGAACCGTTCATCGTGCTGTTCGGCACGAACAAGGTGGCGAGCATCGATCCGAAGACGATGGCCGTGAAGGAGTATCCGTTGCCGAACGCCGAATCGCGGCCGCGCCGCATCGCGATCACGAGCGACGATGTGATCTGGTATTCGGATTACTCGCGCGGTTTCCTCGGCCGGCTCGATCCAAAGACCGGCGCGGTGAAGGAATACGCATCGCCCAGCGGTCCGAAGTCGCAACCCTACGGCATCACGGCTCTGAACGACATCATCTGGTATTCCGAATCCGCGGTCGCGCCGAACACGATCGTGCGCTTCGATCCGAAGACGGAGCAGTTCCAGTCGTGGGCCATCCCGGCCGGCGGCGGCGTGGTCCGCAACATGATGCCGACGAAGGACGGAGATCTCGTGATCGCCGAGAGCGGGGTCAACGTGATCGGCCTCGTGGACATAAAGTAAACGCCTGTCCCGTCAGGACTTAGGCCGATTGCTGAGGCTGATGGTATACTTGTAAGTCTGGCCTTGCGGCGAAATAGGCCGCAAGTACCAGACGGGTCAAGGTTTAACGTGCGCCTCGAGCTTTCTCAATTCCGGCAGCCGGAGACCGAGTTCCACAAGGTCTACCAACCGGCAGACGTCGTGGCTGGGGAAGAGGAGTATCGCATCACGGCCCCGGTGGATTTGCGGATGGTGATCCACAAGGATCAAGATCGCTTCCGCCTGGTGGGCACCGTGAAGACCGAGCTGGAGCTGGATTGCAGCCGGTGCCTTGAACCGTTTAAGTTGCCCGTCGATCGTGAATTCGACTTGCGGTACCTGCCCGCGGGCGCGGCGGAACCCGAGACGGATGACGACGACGAAGAGATCGAGGTCGAAGACGACGACGTCTCGCTGACGTTTTATCGAGACGAGCAGATCGACCTGAACGAGCTGCTGCGGGAACAGTTTTACCTGGCCTTGCCCATGAAGCCTTTGTGCTTCGAGGGCTGCAAGGGAATCTGCCCGCAATGCGGAACCAACCGGAACACCGCCCCGTGCGATTGCAATCCGCAGTGGGAGGATCCCCGGATGGCTGGTTTAAAGACGTTACTGAAGCGAAACGACGATGCCTAATCCAAAACGCAGACACTCCAAGACCCGCGGCCGCAAGCGCCGCACGCACGACGCGCTGAAGGCCACGACACCCGGCCTCTGCCCGCAGTGCGGTGAGCCGAAGGCCGCGCATCGCGTGTGCGCGTACTGCGGTCACTACCGCGCTCGCCAGGTCCGCCCCGTCAACGAGGACTAATCCAACGACCACACGGCCGCTCCGTTGTCGCGGCCGCTGGAGCGATGGTCACGATCGATGCGCATAGCCGTAGACGCGATGGGCGGCGATCATGCGCCGGCCCATCCCGTAGATGGCGCCGTCGCGGCCGCGCGCCATCTCGGGCTCGGCATCGATCTGGTCGGCCGTGAGGACCTGATTCGCGCCGAACTGGCGCGGCATCCCGATGCAGGCGATCTCGACGTGCGCGTCATCGACGCGCCCGATGTGATCGAGATGTGTGAGTCGCCGGCGAAGGCGCTGCGCAAGAAGCCGCGCGCCTCGATTCGCGTGGCCACGGAACACGTCGCCGCGGGTCACGCCGCCGCACTGTTCAGCGCGGGGCATACCGGCGCGAGCGTGGTCGCGGCGCACGCGGCGTTTGGCATGCTGACCGGCGTCGATCGCCCGGCGCTGGCGCCGACGGTGCCGACCCGGCACGGCGCGGCGGTGTTGCTCGATGCCGGGGCCACCGTCGAGTGCAAGCCACAGCACCTCGTGCAGTTCGCGCACATGGGCGCGATGTATGCGCGGGTCGGGCTCGGCATCGAGACGCCCAGGATCGGGTTGCTGTCGATCGGCGAGGAAGAAACGAAGGGCAATGAGCTGACGCGCGATGCGCATCAGCGGTTGAAGGCCTCGGCGCTGGCGTTTATCGGGAACGTCGAAGCCCGGGGCATTTTTACGGGCGACGCCGACGTGGTGGTGTGCGACGGCTTCACCGGCAACGTCGCGTTGAAGTTGAGCGAAGGCCTGGTCGAGATGGTCGAGGATCTTCTCGGCGAGGAGCTGCAGAGCACGTTTTCGAGCCAGGTCGGCTACCTGCTGTCGCGGCGGGCGTTCCGCCGGTTCCGCAAGCGTGTCGACTACTCCGAGTTCGGCGGCGCGCCGCTGCTCGGCGTCGCCGGGCTCTGCATCGTCGGCCACGGCCGATCTTCGGTGAAGGCAGTGCGCAACGCCGTGGTGATGGCGTCGCGAATGGCGAACAACCAGATGATGGATCGGCTCAGAACCGAAATGGCCTCGATCGCGGTGACCCAATCGTGATCGCATTCGTGTTTCCCGGACAGGGCGCGCAAGCGGTCGGCATGGGCAAGGCGCTCGCCGATCGATTCGAGATCTGCGCGAAGACGTTTGCCGAAGCCGATGCGGCGCTGGGCGAGCCGCTGAGCGAGCTGATCTTCAACGGCCCGATGGACCGGCTGACGCTGACCGAGAACACGCAGCCGGCGATCCTGACGATGAGCGTGGCGGTGTGCCGCCTGCTGGGGCAACAGGGCCTGACGCCGTCCTATGTGGCGGGTCACAGCCTCGGCGAGTATTCGGCGCATGTCGCCGCCGGCACGCTGCAGTTTGCCGATGCCGTGCGGCTGGTTCGCAACCGCGGACGCTACATGCAGGAAGCCGTGCCGGTTGGCGCCGGCGCGATGGCGGCGATCCTCGGGCTCGATGAGGCCGGCGTGAACCAGGCGTGCGAAGAAGCCGCGCAGGGCGAGGTGGTCAGCGCCGCGAACCTCAATGGCGCGGGGCAGATCGTGATCGCCGGCACGGCGGCCGCGGTGGCGCGCGCCAGCGAGCGCGCCAAGGCCCTGGGCGCCAAGCGCGCGATTCCGTTGCCGGTCAGCGCGCCGTTTCATTGCGCGCTGATGAAGCCGGCCGAAGTCCGGCTGACGCCTGAGCTGCGTGCGGTGCCCGCCGCCGATCCGCGCGTGCCCGTGGTCGCCAACGTCGACGCGGAGCCGAAGCGCACCGCGGCTGCGTCGATCGATGCCTTGATCAAGCAGATCGCGTCGCCGGTGCGCTGGGAACAAGTCGTACAACGCCTTGCGTCGGAGGGCGTCACCCGATATGTTGAAGTAGGGCCGGGCAAAGCATTGAGCGGAATGATCAAACGCATCGCGTCCGGCGCCACCATTCAGAACGTCGAAGGTCCCGATGACCTTGCGGCTATCGAGGCCCGATCCTGACCTCCTTCGACGGCAAAATCGCGATCGTGACCGGCGCGTCACGCGGCATCGGCCGCGCGATCGCGGAACGGCTGGCCGCCGGCGGCGCCACCGTGGTGTGCGTGGCGCGCGGCGCCAACGCGGAGGCCACCGCGGCGGCGATTGTCGCCTCGGGCGGCAAGGCCGAAGCGGTCGGCGCGGACGTGACCGACGCGGCGGCGGTCGAGGGCCTGATCAAGTCGGTGATCGACAAGCACGGCAAGCTCGATATCCTCGTGAACAACGCCGGCATCACACGTGATCAGTTGATGCTGCGCATGAAGCGCGCCGACTGGGACGAGGTGATGGCCACGAACCTGACGGCGGCGTTCACGCTGTCGCAGGCCGCGCTCAAGCCGATGATTCGGCAGCGCTCGGGGCGCATCATCGCGATCAGCTCCGTGGTCGGGCAGATGGGCAACGCCGGCCAGGCGAATTACGCCGCTTCAAAAGCGGGATTGATTGGGTTCTGCAAGGCGCTGGCGCGCGAAGTGGCGTCGCGCCAGGTCACGGTGAACGTGGTCGCGCCCGGGTTGATCGAGACCGACATGACGAAGGCGATCACCGAGGCGGCGAAGACGGATTGGTCGGCGCAGATTCCGCTGGGGCGCATGGGCTCGCCGGCGGACATTGCCGCCGCTGTAAGTTTTCTGGCGTCCGATGAGGCGTCGTATATTACTGGACAAGTTCTCGCCGTCAACGGCGGGATGTACATGTAGGGAACAGGGAGAGGACACATGGCGGTTGCCGACAAGGTGAAGAGCATTATCGTGGAGCAGTTGGGCGTCGACGAGGAGGAAGTGACTCCGGATGCATCGTTCGTCGATGACCTGGGCGCGGACTCGCTCGACACCGTCGAACTCGTGATGGCGTTCGAAGAGGAGTTCGGCATCGAGATTCCTGACGAGGAAGCGGAGAAGATCACGCGCGTCAAGGAAGCGGTCGACTACATCGAGTCGCACGCCAAGAAAAAATAGCAGCGGTCATCCGGCTGAAGCCGGATGCTACGCGACGGAGAACAAGTGAACAGGCGAGTCGTAGTGACCGGCGTGGGTTTGGTCTCGCCCGTCGGCATGGGCACTCAGGCAAACTGGGATGCGCTGTGTGCGGGCACCAGCGGCATCGGCCCGATCACGCGTTTCGACGCGGCGGCCTTTTCGACGCGGTTCGCGGGCGAAGTGAAGAACTTCGATCCGCTGCAGTTCATCGAAAAGAAGGAACTGAAGAAGATGGACATCTTCATTCAGTTCGCCGTCGCCGCTGCGCAGTTTGCGATCGACGATGCGAAGCTGGCGATCGACGCGGCGCTGGCGCCGCGCATCGGCGTGTTCATCGGCTCCGGCATCGGCGGGTTCACCACCATCGAGGAGCAGCACAGCGCCTACCTCGAAGGCGGGCCGCGCAAGATCTCGCCGTTCTTCATTCCCTCGGCCATCATCAACCTCGCCGCCGGCCAGGTCTCGATCCGCTTCGGCGCGAAGGGGCCCAACCTGGCGACGTGCACCGCGTGCACGGCCTCGGCGCACGCCATCGGCGATTCGTTCGAGATCATCAAGCGCGGCGCGGCCGACGCGATGATCACCGGCGGCGCCGAAGCGGCGGTGTGCCACATGGGCATCGGCGGGTTCGCGGCGTTGCGCGCCCTGTCGCAGCGCAATGACGCGCCCGAACAGGCCAGCCGGCCGTTCGACAAGGATCGCGACGGTTTCGTGCTCGGCGAAGGCGCCGGCATCCTCATCCTCGAAGAACTGGAAATGGCGAAGCGCCGCGGCGCGCAGATCTACGCCGAAATCGTCGGCTACGGCATGTCCGGCGATGCGTACCACATGACCGCGCCCGTGGAAGACGGCGACGGCGCCGCTCGCGTCATGCAGGCCGCCCTCGATCGCGCGGGCGTCAAGCCCGAGGTGGTCGACTACATCAACGCGCACGGCACGTCGACGCCGCACAACGATCGCATCGAGACCACGGCCATCAAGCGCACCTTCGGCGAGCATGCGCACAAGCTCGCGATTTCCTCGACGAAGTCGATGACCGGCCACCTCCTCGGCGCCGCCGGCGGCCTCGAGGCCGGCATCAGCGCGCTCGCCGTCAGGCACCAGGTGGCGCCGCCGACGATCAATCTCGACACGCCCGACGAGGGCTGCGATCTGGATTACGTGCCGAACCAGGCGCGCAAGATGAAGATCGACTACGCGTTATCCAACTCTTTTGGCTTTGGTGGCACTAACGGTGCGCTGCTATTCAAGAGATTCGAAGAGTAAATGAAAATCGCAGTCTGTATTAAGCAGGTGCCGACCCGTGAGTGGCAGCCGCGTCTCAATGACGACAAGACGTGGGTCCGCGATCAGGACGTCAGTTACGAGATGAACGAGCCCGACGCCTATGCGCTCGAGGAGGCCCTGCGCCTCCGCGAGAAGCACGGCGGCGAGGTCGTGGTCTGCTCGGCCGGACCGGCGCGCGTGCAGCAGGTGATTCGCGAGGCCCTCGCCCGCGGCGCCGATCGCGCGCTGCACGTCGAAGATGATTCGCTCGCGGCGGCCGATGCGTTCACGGCTGCGGCGGCCTTGACGGCGGCCATGGCGGAGCAGAAGTTCGATCTGATTCTTACCGGACTGCAGAGCGATGACCAGGGCCACGCGCAGTTCGGACCGGTACTCGCCGAGAAGCTCTCGATTCCGCACTCGACGATCATCATGGAAGTGAACGTGGACGGATCGTCGTTGCGCGTGAAGCGCGAGCTCGAAGGCGGCTGGTTCCAGTACGTGACGATGTCCCTGCCGGCGTTGCTGACGATTCAGAGCGGCATCAACCAGCTGCGCTACGCGACGCTGAAGGGCATCATGGCGGCGAAGAAGAAAGAGATCGCCAAGGTCGCCGCGCCGGCGGGCCTGGCCGCGCGGCAGAAAGTCGTGTCGTTGTACGCCCCGCAGAAGGCCAAGCAGACCGTGATGATCGGCGGATCGGCCGCTGATGCGGCGAAGGAGCTCGTCAAGCGGCTCCGGGAAGAGGCGAGGGTCCTGTGATTCTCGTCATCGCGGAACAGAAAGACGGCAAGCTCAATCGCGCCAGCGTGGAAACGATCGCGGCCGCGCAGCAGTTGTCGATGCCCGTCAAGATTGCCGTGGCCGGACAGAACGTCGGCGCCGTCGCGAACGAGCTGGCTCAGTACGGCGAAGTGATCGCCGTCGACCATGCGGCGCTGTCGCAGTACACGCCCGATGCATTCGTGCAGGCGCTGCAGCAGGTGATCACGCAGGCCGCTCCGGCGATCGTGATGCTGCCGCACACCTATCAGACGCGCGACTTTTCGCCGACCCTCGCCACACGGCTCGATCGCGCGCTCGTCACCGACGTGATCGGCGTGAAGGGTGGCGGCACGCCGGCGTTCTCGCGGCCGATGTTCCAGGGCAAGCTCACCGCGGACGTGCAGCCGCAAGGGCCGGCGCCGCATTTCGTCACGATTCAGATCGGCGCCTTCCGCGCCGACGCGGCGAAAAAGGCAGCGACGGCGGCGACGGTGACCGCTGCGAGCGTGACGATCGACGAATCGAAATTGCGGCAGAAGCCCGAGGCGCCGTTCCAGGAGGCCAAGCAGGCGGTCGATCTCTCGCAGGCCGAGCGCATTGTCGCGGTCGGCCGCGGCATCAAGTCGCAGGAGAACATCGCGGTGGCCGAGCAGCTGGCCAAGGCGTTCGGCGCCGAGCTGGCCGCATCGCGTCCGATTTGCGACAACGGCTGGCTGCCCATGGAGCGTCAGATCGGCAGCTCGGGCCAGACGGTGGCGCCGAAGCTGTATGTCGCGCTCGGCATCTCCGGCGCCATTCAGCACCTGGTCGGCATGAAGGGGTCGCGCACCATCGTCGCGATCAACAAGGACGCCGAGGCGCCGATCTTCGAGGTCGCCGATTACGGCATCCAGGGCGACCTGTTCGAATTGGCGCCCGCCATCATCGCGGAACTGCAAAAATAGGGAATGGCCGAGCGCGAGACACTCGAAGTCGATGTCCTGATCGTTGGCGCCGGCCCGGCGGGACTCTCCACCGCATTACGTCTCGCGCAACTCCAGAAGGCCAAGGGCGGTGAGCCGCTCTCGATCGCCGTCATCGAGAAGGCGCCCGAGGCCGGGCGCCATCAGCTCTCCGGCGCGCTGCTCGACCCGTCCACGCTCAAGGATCTGATTCCCGATTTCGCAGCGAAGGGCGCGCCCCTTGGCACGCCGGTCGACAACGACAACATCTATTTCCTGACCAAGGGCAGCAAGTTCCGGCTGCCGATTACGCCGCCGCCGTTCCAGAACCACGGCAACTACATCATCTCGCTGAGCGCGCTGACGAAGTGGCTGGCGGCGCAGGTCGAAGCCGAAGGCATCGACCTGTTCTGGGGGTTTCCGGGACAGCACGTGCTCTTCGACGGCAAGAAGATCGTGGGCGTGCGGACCGGCGATCGCGGTATCGGCAAGGACGGTCAGCCGAAGGGTGCGTTCGAGCCCGGCGCCGACATTCGCGCCAAGGTCACGATCTTCGCCGACGGCGTGCGCGGCCACCTCACGAAGCAGCTGTATCGCTACCTGCGCATCGGGACCGGCGAGCCCGCGCAGTTTGCGATCGGCATCAAGGAGCTGTGGGACATTCCCAAGGATCGGCTGAAGCCGGGCACGGTCATTCACACGCTCGGCTATCCGCTGCGGCAGGAGGAATTCGGCGGCAGCTGGTTGTACGCGATGGGCGACGGCCGCATCTCGATCGGCTTCGTCGTCGGCCTCGAATACAAGGATCCGCTGTTCGATCCGCACGCGGCGTTCCAGCATTTCAAGCGCCATCCCTTCATCAGCAGCATCCTCGAGGGCGGCGCGCTGGTGCGCTACGGCGCCAAGGCGCTGCCGGAAGGCGGCTGGAGCACGCAGCCGCAGTTGTTCCTGGACGGCGCATTGATCGTCGGCGACGCGGCGAACTTCGTGAACTCGATGCGGCTGAAGGGCATCCACCTCGCGATGCGCAGCGGCATGCTGGCGGCCGAGACGGCGTTCTACGCGATTCGCGCAGGGGATACGTCGCGCACGACGTTGTCAGCATACAAACAGGCTGTCGACGCGAGCGCGATCAAGACGGAGCTCTACCCGGTGCGCAACGTGCACCAGGCGTTTGGCCTCGGCCTGTTCGCGGGCAGCGCGGCCGCGGGCATGGCCATGCTCACCGGCGGTGTGGTGCCGACGTATGTGGCCGGCCACGACGGCCACAAGCAGATGGAGAAGATCGAGGAGTACTACGGCCTCGCCAAGCGCGACATCCTCGTGCCGTCGAATGCCGCGCCGATCGATCGCAAGCTGACGTTCGACAAGGTCACCGGCGCGCATTATTCGGGCACGCATCACGACGAAAACCAGCCGGTCCATCTGCAGGTGCAGACCGATGTCTGCCATTCGATCTGCGGCAGCGAGTACGGGCATCCTTGCGTCAGGTTCTGCCCCGCGAACGTCTACGAGATGGTGGACAACGGCGCGGGCGGATTGCGGCTGCAGATCAACGCCTCCAACTGCGTGCACTGCAAGACGTGCGACATCATGGATCCCTACGGCGTGATCAATTGGGTGGCGCCTGAAGGCGGCGAAGGTCCGACTTACGACGGAATGTAGGGTGCCTGGGGTGCCTGAGGTGCCTAACGTGCCTGCGGTGCAGTCTCAGGAGTGGCAAGCCTCGAGCCGCAAGCGGGCCGAAGTCGCCATCATCTCAACGGCCGGTTATCCACTCCTGCGAGCACTGGGATCGACGTGGAAATGGAAGGTCAGCGGCGCCGAGCACGTTGAGTCGATTCGCGCGCGCGGCCTCTATCCGATTCATTCCTTCTGGCACGGCCGGATCCTTCCCGCGACCCTCTACTTCCAACGCCGCGGCATCGTCGTGATCACGAGCGAGAATTACGACGGCGAGTGGATCGCGCGCATCATCACGAAGTTCGGCTACGGCACCGCGCGCGGATCGACGTCGCGCGGCGGGCCGAAGGCGTTGCTGCAGCTCGTTCGCGACGTGAAGTCGAAGGGCGTGGCGTTCACGCTCGACGGGCCTCGTGGCCCGGCCGAGGTCGCGCAACCCGGAGCAGTATGGCTAGCGAAGGCGACCGGCAATCCGTTGATGCCGTTTCATGCCGAAGCGGCATCGAGCTGGACACTGAAGAGTTGGGATCGCACGCAGATTCCGAAGCCATTCACGACGGTGGCGATGGCCATTCGCGAGCCGATTTACGTCCCCCGCGACGCCGATGAAGGCGCGTTGAACGAGGCGCGAGCGGCGCTCGAGGCGTCGCTGGCCGCGGCGCGAACCGAGTGCAACAGGCTGCTGGAGTAGCCTGCGAGAGGATCGCCGTGGTGCTGCGTTCTTAGTAGTAGAGACGCATGACGGTCGACCCCGAAGTCCTGTTCGTCGCCAACCAACCGCGCCTGTTCAGGTATTTCCTCCGCGCGGTCGGGCAGATCGAGACGGCGCGCGACCTGACCCAGGACGTCTTCCTCAGAGTCAGCCGGACCACCGTGCCCCAGGCGCCGGACGGCGAAGTGCGGGCCTGGCTCTTCCGCATTGCCAGGAACCTGGCCCTCGATCATCACCGCCGGCATCAGCGACAACCGCTCCCGGTCGCGCTCGCGATGGACGCCGGACGACCGCCGTCGCAGGAAGTCGATGCGGCAGTGAACGCGGCACTGGCGTCGCTGCCGGATCTCGATCGCGACGTGTTCCTGATGCGCGAGATGGCCGGTCTCGGCTACGACGAAATCGCGCGAGCCTGCGATCTGACACCGGATGCGGTTCGATCGCGAATCCATCGGGCGCGCCTGCACCTGCGTTCGCAACTGGCGGCGCCGATCGCCACCCGACGCACCATTCCGATGCGGCATTCCGGCCGCGAGCCGTGAGACGAAGACATGAACGACACACATGAAGTGATTTCCGCGTTTCTGGATGACGAGCCGTTCGATGCGAATGCCCTCGCGGCGGCGCTCAGCGATCCGGAGGGACGCGCGCAATTGATCGACTTGCTCGCGCTGCGCCACGTGATGCAGCCCGGCAGGGACGCGATGGCGGCGATGCAGCCGAAGAAGAGTTCCGGACTGCGCGCAGTGCTGGCGGCAGCCGCGATGGTCGTTGCACTCGTCGGCGGCTACGCGCTCGGTCAGCGCCAGAGCGAGAGCGGCCAGGCCGAAGCGCCGCCGGCGACACGTGTCGTCGACGCTCCAGCCGCGTGGCAACAATCACCGCCAGGAGGGTTGCGATGAAAACGGTGACCTGTATCGTCCTGTTGCTGATCGGGTGCGGTGTGGCGGATGCGCAAACACCTCGAGTGCCCGACCTGCAGATCAAGCTGGGGACGTCCATCCTGACCCCGTTCGGTGGAGAGCATCCAGGCGGGACCTGGTTCTCCACGGGTCCCGTTGTCCTTGGCAGGACGTCGACCGCCACGTATTCATTCGGAGACACATGTGAGGCGTGGGCCGTCAGCTCTGACGGGTCGCTGCTCGATCATGCGACGGCCGCATGGCGAATCGAAGTGACACCCATCAGTGTCGTTCGTCATGCCGTCAGGTTCCGTTTGCGCTGGGTGCGTACGGCCGGCGTGCGGCAGCAGCTCGAGCAACTGTCGTTCGACGGCGCCAAGGCCGCACGGCTCCCGAACGAGGAGATCGAGCTGAACCTGGGTCCTGGAGAGTCGTGGCCCGTGGATACCGTGCGAGTGCCGCCGGGCGCAAAGATGGTTGATGGACGGCCGTGCGGGAGCACGGCATCGATCAGAGTATCGGTCGACAGGTATCCGAGCGCGGAAGAGGAACACCGCCTTATCGGCGCCGATCTCTGGCTGATCGAACGCTTGCCGGACGGGACCGAGGTACAGCGAAGCCAGTCACTCGCTGTCAGAGGTCTGCCCGGCCGCCCATTCAATTTCTACTTCGACAGCATCGTCGATGCGAACGCGACGCTCGATATCTACGGGATACTCATCGCCCGTCGGCTGGGCGATGAGGTCTTTGTCTCGGTGGAGACGCGCAGTCGATGGGCGCCGGAATCGCGGAACATCAGCGGCCCCCAGGGTTTCTTGAACTCGGAGATCCGCGTGAAGCCATCCGAGACCGTCGAGATCCGCCTGCCGCCGCTGGGTGACGATGCGGGCCCGTTCGCCAAGCGCGCGCTCTCGATCAGGATTCGCGCGCGACAGCTCCGCTGACTGCGGTCACCCTCGCGGGCAAGTCGGCTAAGCTAGAGCGATGCCCCTCGTTGTCGTCAGCTCCAAACGATTCGTCGATCACGTGACGCCGGCCGGGCATCCCGAGCGCCCGGAGCGCGCCGGAGTGCTGCAGGCGGTCGCCGCGTCATTCAAGGAGCAGGGCGGGGAAGTCATCGATCCGCGATCCGCGACCGACGAAGATCTGTTACGCGTCCACACACAGGAACACGTCGATGCGATCGTCTCCACTCGCGGCAGAGCGACGATGCTCGATCCGGACACGTTCACGTCGCCGGATTCCGATGACATCGCAAGGCTGGCCGCGGGCGCGGTGCTGACCGGCGTCGATCGGGTGCTGGACGGCCCAGCGGGATCGCGCGCCCTGGTTCTCGTCAGGCCTCCCGGCCACCATGCCGAAGCCGATCGCGCGATGGGCTTCTGTCTCTACAGCAACATCGCGATTGGCGCGGCGTACGCGCGATCGCGCGGCTGCGCGCGCGTGGCGATCGTCGATTACGACGTGCATCACGGCAACGGCACGCAGTGGATCTTCTACGAGGATCCCACTGTGCTGTTCGTGTCGTCGCATCA
>Ga0207428_10001149_pt1 | contig 28662 bp, 15 predicted proteins | sample RhiMethybrSRZTD1_FD_187600 | JGI IMG/M metagenome (GOLD analysis project Ga0207428, IMG submission 187600) | Populus rhizosphere microbial communities from Tennessee, USA - Rhizosphere MetaG P. TD hybrid SRZTD1 (SPAdes) (version 3) | ecosystem: Host-associated > Plants > Roots > Rhizosphere >...
GCAGGAGTCTCGATCCCCGGTCACGCCCGCGGCTGCATCGTCGCCTGCGGACTATCGCAAGACTGTCACGACGTATTGCCTGACGTGCCATAACGAGCGACTGAAGACCGGAGACCTCGCGCTCGAGCGAATCCTCAACGACGACGTGTCCGCGCACGCGGACGTGTGGGAAAAGGTCATCCGGAAGGTCCGCGCCGGGATGATGCCGCCTGCGGCGATGCCGCGGCCCGACGAGGCCACGCGCGCTTCGCTGGTCAGCACGCTCGAAGCGACACTCGACCGCGCCGCACGCGCGACGCCGAATCCAGGGCGTCCGCTCGCGCATCGACTCAATCGCGCCGAATACGCCAACGCCGTTCGCGATCTGCTGGCGGTCGATGTCGACGTCAGCGCGATGCTGCCGCCTGACGATTCGAGCGGCGGCTTCGACAACAACGCCGACGTGTTGGGCGTCTCTCCCGTGCTGCTCGAGAGCTATCTCACCGCCGCCGAGCGCATCAGCGCGCTCGCGATCGGCGACCCGAAGACGCCGCCGATGGGCGAGCTGTTCCGGGTGCGCCAGGACGCGTCGCAGGATCGACACATCGAAGGCCTGCCGCTCGGCACGGTCGGCGGCCTGCTGATCAAGCGGACGCTGCCGCTCGATGGCGAGTATCAGTTCCAGGTGCGGCTGTTCCGCACCAACCTCGGGACGATGCGTGGTCTCGAGTACCCGCATCAACTCGAGATCGCCGTCGACGGGGTTCGTGTGCACCTGGCCTCGTTCGGTGGCGACAAGGAGATCGCGGCGTCGAGCGAGAACCCGACGACGACGGGCGACGACGTCGATGGGCGATTCACGGCGCGCGTCCCGCTGAAAGCCGGCCCGCACGAGATCAGTGTGGCGTTCCTGGAAAAGACGCACGCGCTCAACACGCGGCGATTGCAGCCCTACGTCCGCAGCTCCGCCGACACGATCGACTTTTCCGGGCAGCCGCACATCGACGAGGTGTTGCTCACGGGCCCGTTCAACCCGACCGGTCCCGGCGACACGCCGAGCCGCAAGCGGATCTTCGTCTGCATTCCGAAGACGCCCTCCGACGAGGCGCCGTGTTCGCGACGCATTCTCTCCGCGCTGGCGCGCCGCGCCTATCGCGGCGATGTGGCCGCCGCCGACGTGAAGACACTCGAAGAGTTCTATACGCAAGGGCGCAAGGACGGTCCGCCTTCGCCGCGAAGCGGCTACGACGGGACAAGCGGCAGCTTCAACGCCGGCATCGATCTGGCGCTGCGGCGGATCCTGACGAGTCCCAAGTTCATCTTTCGAGTCGAGCGCGATCCGGCGAACGTCGCGGCCGGTGCCGCCTATAAGCTCTCCGAGCTCGAGCTCGCGTCGCGGCTCTCGTTCTTCCTCTGGAGCAGCATTCCCGACGATCAGCTGCTCGACCTCGCCGAGAAGGGCCGGCTGTCGACCCCGGCGGTCCTCGATCAGCAGGTCCGCCGGATGTTGACCGATTCGAAATCGCAGGCGCTCGTCGACAACTTCCTGGGGCAGTGGCTGCAGCTGCGCAATCTGAAGAACAAACAGCCGAACTCGCACGAGTTCCCTGACTTCGACGACAACCTGCGTCAGTCGCTGGAGACCGAGATCGAGCTGTTCTTCAATTCGATCGTCCGTGAGGATCGGAGTGTCGTCGATCTCATGACGGCCGACTACACGTTCCTCAACGAGCGTCTGGCCAAGCATTACGGCATCCCGTCGGTGTACGGCACGCACTTCCGCCGCGTGACGCTGGCGGACGAGACGCGCCGCGGTCTGCTCGGCAAGGGCGCGCTGCTGATGGTGACCTCGCATCCGCATCGGACGTCGCCCGTGCTGCGGGGCAAGTGGATCCTCGAGAACGTGCTCGGCTCGCCGCCGCCACCGCCGCCCGACGTTGTCCCGCCGTTCCAGGAGGAGACGGAAGCGAAGAAGCCGCAATCGGTACGCGAGCGCATGGAGCAGCATCGCCGCAACCCGAGCTGCGCCGGCTGCCACCGGATGATCGACCCGGCCGGACTGGCGCTCGAGAACTTCGATGCCACCGGTGGCTGGCGGACTCGCGACGGCGGCACGCGCGGCGCGCCGGTGGACGCGTCGGGGCAGCTGGTCGACGGCACACCGATCAACGGTGTGGTCGAGCTGCGGCGCGCGCTGATCCGCGAGCCGGAGACGTTCGTCCGCACGACCACCGAGAAGCTGTTGACCTACGCGCTGGGCCGTGGGCTGACCGCGGCCGATATGCCGGCTGTCCGTGCGATCGCGCGCGAAGGGGCGCGGGAGAACTATCGGTTTTCGTCGATTGTGCTCGGGATCGTCCGCAGCGTTCCGTTCCAGATGCGGGTGAAATCGGCCGGCGGCGACGGTTCGGGCGCCAGGATTGTCCAGAATTAGTCGTCAACCGCACCGGTCCGGTAGGGGATACTGAGACGTTGTAGGCCGATTCGAGGAGTCTGTGATGTTCATCAGCAGGACGGCTCTCTCACGACGGACGGTGCTTCGTGGCATGGGCGCCACACTGGCGTTGCCGCTGCTCGACGCGATGGTTCCGGCGCTGACGCCGACCGTCGGCACGGCTGCTGCGCCGGTGCGCCGATTCGGCGCGGTGTTCGTCCCGATGGGCGAGCGGCCGAGCCATTGGACGCCGACCACGACCGGTGCCGGCTTCGAGTTCAGCCCGATCCTCAAGCCGATCGAATCATTCCGCGATCAGGTCATCGTCGTCTCGAACCTCGATCGGCCGCTCGCCGGCACGCACGCCGTCAGCACGGGCACGTGGCTCACCGGCAGCGCGCCGAAGCGCACCGAGGCCGAGGATTTTGTCGCCGGCACGTCGCTGGATCAGATCATCGCCAACCAAATCGGTCGCGACACCGTGTTCCCGTCGATTGAGATCGGAACCGAAGACTTCACCGGCTACGTCGGCGCGTGCGACGTCGGCTACAGCTGCGCCTACATGAACAGCATCGCATGGAAGACGCCGACCACGCCGCTGCCGATGGAGACGAACCCGCGCGTCGTGTTCGAGCGCATGTTCGGACGTCCGGGCTCGACCGAGGAGCGTGTCACGCGCATGCGGCAGAACCGCAGCATCCTCGATTCCGTGACCGGCGATGTCGCCGCGCTCGAGCGCGGGTTGGGCGCGCGCGATCGCGTCAGGCTCGACGAGTACCTCGAGCACGTTCGCGAGATCGAAGCGCGCATCCAGCGCGCCGAGAAGCAGGCGGCGACCGAGATCACGGTGCCCGTGGCTCCCATCGGCATCCCGGATTCCTGGGAAGAGCACGCGAACGTAATGTTCGATCTGATGGCGGTGGCATTCGAGGCCGATCTCACGCGCGTCTTCACTTTCATGCTGAACCGCGAGGCGAGCCAGCTGGTCTTCCCGAACCTCGGGTTCAACGAGCCGTGGCACCACGTTTCGCACCACGGCAACGAGCCGGAGAAGCTGGCGCTGCTGGTGAAGCTGAATACGTGGCAGATCGAGCTGTTCGGCAAGTTCCTCGGCCGGCTGCGCTCGACGCGCGACGGCGACGGCACGCTGCTCGATCACTCCACACTGTTGTGGGGCAGTGGCATGAGCGACAGCAACACGCACTCGCCGCTGGACGTTCCGTACTTGATGGTTGGCGGCGGCGCCGGCGCGTTCAAGGGCAACCGCCACCTGGTCGCGCCGAAGGGGACGCAGCTCGCGAACGTCATGCTGACGGTCGCGCAGAAGCACGGCTGCGAAACCGATCGCTTCGGTGTGAGCACAGGGGCGTTCGAACTGTGAGAGTCGTAGAAACGGAGGAGGACGGAGCAACGGTCTCACAGGAGTAACGGAGCAACGGAGATCGGACAGAGGTACACAAGGAAGCCAGACTCCGGTGCGGGTGGGCCACGCTCCGCAACGCGCGTAAGCGCGCGCCGGCCTACGGCCGGCACCCACCCGCACGTGATTGTATGAAAGCGATCTCCTCTGTTCGTTCTCCGTTGCTCCGTTTCTCCTGTGATCCGTTTCTCCGTCTCCTCCGTTCCCAATTGTGAGGGTTGACCGAGTGCGCAGAATCGTCCAAGCGATCGTCGTCGCTGGCCTGCTGGCGACCACCACGGGCGCGGCCGGGACGTCGCCGCTCATCGATGCGGTCAAGCGCGGCGACACGCAGGCCGTTCGAACGCTGCTGCGCACCAAGGCTGATGCGAACGCGGCGGATCCCGACGGCACGACGGCTCTGCACTGGGCGGTTCAGGCGAACAACCACGAGATCGTGACGGCCTTGATTCGCGCCGGCGCGAACGTGAAGGCGCCGAACCGGTACGGCATTCCGCCGCTGTCGCTGGCAGCCACCAACGGCAGCGCGCCGGTCATCGAGGCCCTGCTCAAGGCGGGCGCCGATCCCAAGACGCGCACGAGCGCCGGCGAGCCGGCGATCATGACGGCGGCGCGCACCGGCAATGTCGACGCGCTCAAGCTGCTGATTCGATCCGGTGCTGACGTCAACAGCCGCGAAGACTGGTTTGGCGAAACGGCGCTGATGTGGGCGGCCGCAGAAAACCACGCCGATGCCGTACGCGTGCTGGCCGAATCCGGCGCCGAGATCAGCGCGCGCTCGACGGTGCTCGAAGCCCCCGTGCTCGAGTTCCCCCGCAGCGGCGGCCCGAACTCGCCGCTGCCACGCGGCGGCTGGACGGCATTGATGTTCGCCGCGCGCCAGGGCGCGATCGATGCGGCGCGCGCGCTCGCCGATCTGCGCGCCGATCTGAACGCGACCGCACTGCCGCAGACCGACGTCCCGCTCAAGCCGGAAGAGATCACGTCGGGGATGAACGGCGTCGGCACCACCGCGCTCGTCGAAGCGATCATCAACGTCCACTACGACCTGGCGGCGATGCTGCTCGAGAAAGGCGCCGACCCCAACATCGTCGATGGCTCCGGGATGGGCGCGCTCTACGCCGCCGTCGACATGAACAGCCTGCAGTGGGTGCAGGGCCGCCCGGCGCCGATCCTCACCGACCGGCTCGATGGCATCGATCTCGTCAGGCTGCTGCTGCAGAAGGGCGCCAATCCGAACGCCCGGCTCAAGAGCAGGCCACTGAAGCGGCACCACGATGCCGGCTCGACGCTCAACTTCGGCGAGGGGACGACCGCGCTGATTCGCGCCGCCAGAACGAATGACGTCGCCGTGATGAAAGCGCTGCTCGATGGGGGCGCCAATCCGTTTCTGACGCTGCCGGATCGAACCACGCCGCTGATGATCGCCGCCGGGTCGGGGTACGGCGGCGTGCGCGGCGACGGCATCCGCATCGTCGTGCCGACGCCGGAAGGTGCCGTCGAGGCGTGCGCGGTGCTGCTGGAACGCGGCGTCGACGTCGACGCGTTCAACAACGCCGGCAACACCGCGCTGCATGCGGCGGTGACCCGCGGCGATCCCGTTGTCGCGTTCCTGGCCTCGCGCGGCGCTACGCTGACGCTGAAGAACAAAGCCGGGCTCACGCCGCTCGATCTTGCGAAGGGCGCCGGAGGCCGTGGAGGGCGGGGCGGTGGCGGCGGACGCGGTGCGGTTGTTCGCGAGAGCACTGTCAAGCTGCTCGAGCAGTTGATCCGCGACGCTGAGACGAAGAAGAGCAGCGCCCGCACGCAGCCCTAGAGAATGGCGCGTGTCCCTCTTGGTCGGCGGGTCTAAAGACCCGCCTCTACGACGATCTTCGGCGACGTGCTAGCTTCACCGGCGATCCTGCCTCATGCGTCCACGTATCATCTTGATCACACTTGCGCTCGGTTTGGCTGGCGCGGTTTCGTGTTCCCAGCCATCTCGAGGTCCAACCGCAAGCAAGAGCGCTTCCTCCAGCACCGGCACGCTGACGTTTCGATCGCAGCCGATCGGTGAACGACTGCGGAAAGACGAACGGCCGCAGATTGCCCACGTCGCCATGGTCGATCTCGATCGCGACGGGCTGATGGATGTGCTCGTGTGCGATGCTCTGCGCAATCTGCTCGGATGGATACGGCAGTCGCCCAAGGGCACCTTCACCGAGCAGACGATCGCCGGCGTCGCCGCCCCCGCCCACGTCGAGGCGATCGATTTCGATCGCGACGGCGACCTCGATCTGCTCGTGGCCGCGCTTGGATTCCTGTTTCCCAACAACAATCGCGTCGGCTCGGTGATCGTGCTCGAGAACGACGGTCAGCAGCGGTTCAAGTCCCACTACATCGCCGATCGTGTGGCGCGCGTGGCCGATGCGCGCGCCGCCGACTTCGACGGTGACGGCGACCTCGACGTCAGCGTCGCCGGATTCGGCTACGACGATGGCGAGACGAGCTGGCTGGAGAACAAAGGCGGGTGGATGTTCGAGCAGCATGTCCTGCAGCGCCTGTCGGGGCCGATCAACGCTCTGCCGATCGATCTCAACGGCGACAAGGCGCTCGACATCGTGGCGCTGGTGAGTCAGGAGTGGGAGGAGATCTGGGGATTCGTGAACGGCGGCAAGGGAACGTTCATGCCGAAGCTGCTGTGGGGCTCGACCAACCCCGATTTCGGATCGAGCTGGATCAGCCTCGTCGACCTCGATCGAGACGGGGATGCCGACATCCTCTACGCCAACGGCGATGCCTTCGAGTACGCGGCGCCGAACAGCCGGCCGTGGCAGGGTGTTCAGTGGTTGGAGAACACCGGCAATCTGAAGTTCGTGCTGCACCGGATGGTCGACCTGCAGGGCGCGACGAGCCCCGAGGCGGCCGACTTCGACGGCGACGGCGACCTCGACGTGCTGCTGGTGACGTCGAACAACGACTGGGACAATCCACAGGCGCCGAGCCTGCTGTGGCTCGAAAACGACGGACGGCTCAACTTCACGGTCCGTCCCCTTGCCACGGCGCCAACGCATCTGCTCGCGCTCGCGGTGGGCGATCTCGATGGCGACAAGATCCCCGATGCTGTTACCGGTGGCATGCACATCAGCCGGCCGTACGATCGGATCGGTCGCGTCACCGCGTGGTTCGCGCAGCGATGAGCGCAGAGGAGGCGGAGAGCGCGGAGTTTTTCAACACGGAGATCACGGAGATCACGGAATGGCCTACCACGGTTGGGACTCTAGGCCGGGTGGGCGCCGGCGCCTTCGGCGCCGGCTGCGCGTTGCGCGGTCTCGATCGCGAGAAAGCCGTGATCACGAGCGCCACACGACTCTCGGGGCGTTCGTGATCGCGGCTTCCTCGCGATCCGGACGTCCACCCGGCCTGCACCGGAGCGGGACAGAGTGCGGTGAGTTTGCTCCGTGATCTCCGTAACTCCGTGTTGAAGGACTCAGTTACTCTGCTTCCTCCGCGTCATGGGTGATCCCGGACTGTCCCCTGATACTTTGTAACGAGCCTATGGCGCGTCGCGAGGCTACCTCGAAACGGAAAGACGTCCGGCCCTCGAATCCGGAACCACGCCCCCCGTTGCCACCAGCATCGCCTCCGGCGCGGCGACCACGGGCGCTGATTGCGATCGGTGCTGGCGTAGTCGTTGTGGTCGCACTGGTGCTCGCCGCACGCTACGGCATGCGGCCGCAGCTCGAGCCCCTTCCGGCGCCACCGCCGGCCGGGCTGAGCGCAGCGGTCGCCGGTCACCTGCAGGAGCGATACGCGGCGGCGATGCGCGAGCCCGACGCGATTGCGGCGGTCGGTCCGCTGTGCGTGGCGTATCACGCCGACATGCTCTATGACCTCGCCGAGCGTTGTTATCTTCGTGCCACGGGTCTCGAGCCCGACAACTGGCGATGGGCGTATTCGCGCGCGCTGATCCTGTCAGAGCGGGGCGGCGGTGAGATGCTGTTGTTGCTGCTGCGGCAGCTGGCCACGCAAGCGCCGCGATTTGGTCCGGTGTGGCTGCGTCTTGGCGACGCCGAGTTCAAGGCGGCCAATTACGATGCCGCGGCCGAGGCGTGGCGCCGCGCCAGCGAGTTGCCCGACCCATCTGACGAGAGTGGCGCCTCGCCGCCTCACGTGGTTGAAACGCCGCTCGCGGCGTATGCGAATCTCGGTCTCGCTCGGGTGGCGCTCGAACGCGGTGACGCGGATCGGGCCCGCATGACCCTCGAGAGCGTCACGACGAGCGCGCGCCGCTTTGGACCCGGGTACCGGCTGCTGGCGGAGAGCTATCGCGCGCTGGGACGCACGGCCGACGCCGAGCGCGCCGTCTACCGTGCCGGTCGATTGCCGGCCTACTCGCCGTACACCGATCCAATCGCCGACGCGCTGGCGCGAGAATCGCGCAACAGCACATTGCTCCTCCGCGTCGCGTCCGAAGCCTCGCTCGACGTGAACGCGGCGTGGAGCGAGCAGCTGTCGCGACGCGCAGTCGAATTCGATCCCGACAACCCGGAGGCGGTGATCAAGCTCGCACGCGTGCTGCGCACGCTCGATCGCAACGAGGAAGCGCTGCCGTTATTCGAGCGGTATCGGGCGATGGTGCCGGGGGACATGCAGGCGCTTGCGCACATCGCGAGCTGCCTCAGCGCGATGGGACGGTATCAGGAAGCCGAGACCTATCTTCGCCAGGCGTTGACGACACTCGACGATCCCGTCACGCACTACAACATGGGGTTGCTGATGTCGGTGACGGGGCGGCTGGACGAAGCCGTCAAGCAGTACGAGCGTGCGTTGACGCTCGACCCGATGCACGTGGACGCGCGCGGCAACCTCGCGATCGTGCTCGCCCGGCAGGGACGGCTCGATCGAGCCGTGCGTGAGCTGATGACCCTGGTCGAGCGCGATCCGGAGAACGCGAGCGCGCGCACGAATCTGGGCCTGCTGTTGCTGCAGCAGGGGCGCGCCGAGCAGGCACGGCCGCAGCTCGAAGAAGCGTTGCGCCTCGATCCGACGTTGGCCCCCGCGGCCGAGGCATTGCAGTCGATCGCGCGTTAGGAGGGCCGCCTGAAGGCGGCCCCTACAGTTGATCGTTACGGGATGATGGGGGCTGTCCTGTCGACCTTTTTCTGGTCGCCCACCATAAGCTCGCCTGCGTAGTTCGCCTGCTGACAGACGTACTCGAACAGCTCGGTGCCGCTCTCCCGCCGCAGGTTGAAAGTCGTCGTCCACGCCTTGGTGTATGCGCCCGGATCGTTGACCGTCACTTCGTACCGGATCGCTGCCGCATCCACCCGCGTGAACTTCTCGAGCGTGTGCAAGGCGTCGGTGTGCGGCAAGCCGCGGCGATCCAGCCAGAAGTTCTCGTTGTAGCCGAGGGTGTCGACGTTCAGCGTGTCGCCTTCCCACCAGCCGACCGAATGGCCGTAGTAGCTCGGCGTGAGATTCGTCGGATGCGTGCGCCCGTCCATGTAGACGGTGCGGTAGGTGTGCGGTCCGCCGATGTCGAAGATGTAGAGCCGTCGCAGTTCCGGAAGGTCCACGAATTCCACGCCGTACGGAGTCAGGAACTGACGAGCCACACCTGAGGGCTTGCATCTGGTGTGAGGCTCGAGCTCGTGCTTCTGGCGATCGTCGTAGACCGCCTTGGCCCAGGGCTGAAATGGCACTTGCGCCGCCGCCAGAATCGGGTCCGTGATGCCGAACACCGGCAGCCATACCCCTTTGTCCTTCGGATTCGCCCCGCCAAGAACCGCGCGCCCTTCCTCGTTACGAGGGGCCGGTCCGGCTGGAGCTGTGGCTCGTCCACGACCGCCGCGGGCAGCTCCCCCGCCGACTACGTCCTGGGTACCGCCTTGACCGCCACGACCACCGCCGCGGCCGCCGGCCCGACCTTCACCTTGTGCTGGGGTCTGACCCTGGGTCTGACCCCCGCCCTGACCTTGGGGCTGGGCCGGTGCTCCACCTTGTGGTTGCTGGGCCATCAGAGAGACCGCGTAGATGAGGGCAGCCCCGAGAGAGTAAGCCGTTCGTTGCCTGAGATTCATAACATCAATCTATTACCAAATCCTTGCAGTCCAACGACACCAGCGTATACGATGTTCCGTTCTGAGAAGTCAATTTCGCTATGCGAAATACGCGGGTCCGGTATAACCGGATCCGGTTATTCAGTCTGGCGTAAAAGCCGGACCATCCGCGCGCTTTCATCGTCACGAGCGGGGCACAACAGGGAGGTCGGACATGCGACGTGTGATGAGGACCCTGGTGTTGGTCACCTCGGTTCTCCTGGTACCGGCGGCACTGTACGCGCAACAAGCTCAAGCGACAATCGCGGGAGTCGTCAAGGACGCGTCCGGCGCCGTGCTGCCGGGTGTGTCGGTCGAGGCGTCAAGCCCGGTGCTGACCGAGAAGGTGCGGTCGGTGATCACCGACAGCACAGGGCAGTACCGCATCGTAAATCTGCCCCCGGGCACCTACACCGTGACGGTATCGCTGACGGGATTCAACACGGTCAAGCGCGAGGGCGTGGTGTTGACCGGCGCTTTGACCGCCACGATCGACGTCGACCTGCGCGTCGGTGACCTTCAGGAGACGGTGACGGTCACCGGCGAGTCGCCGATCGTCGACACGCAGAGCGCGCGTCGTCAGGTGGTCATCGATGGCGACGTGCTCCAGCGGATCCCGACATCGCGTTCGTACAACAACGTGCTGCAGCTCGTGCCGGGTGTAGTCGCCGGCGACGGCCAGGTTCAGCTCCGGCCGGCGATGCTGCTCTTCACGGCCCACGGCGGCAACGCTGAAGACGGCCGGTTGACGGTCGACGGCATCAACACGGGCGCGTCGCGGGGCGGCGCCGGCGTATCGGGCTATATCCCCGACATGCAGAACACAGCCGAGATCACCTTCACGATCTCTGGCAACCTCGGCGAGGCGGAAACCGGCGGGCCGCAGATGGCGGTCATCCCGAAGGCGGGCGGCAACACGTTCACCGGTTCGTTCTTCCTCTCCGCCCTGAACGACAACATGCAACAGAGCAACTTCGACGACACGCAGCTGAGAGCTTTCGGTGGTGTGCCAGCGAAGTCGCTCCTGTTGAGGGACTACCAGGTCTCGGCCGGTGGCCCCATAAAGAAGGACAAGCTGTGGTTCTTTTTCAATCACCGTGGTGTGGACTTCGCTGACGCGCAGCCCGGCATCTTTGCGAACAAGAACGCCGGCGATCCCAGCAAGTGGTCGTATCAGCCCGACTTCAGTCATCAGGGCCGCATCGATCAGAAGCGCCGGATCTACGCGCTCAGGCTGACGACGCAGCTCACGCCGAAGAACAAGATTTCGGTGTTCTGGGACGAGCAGCCGCAGTGCAGCGGTGCCGCGTGGAGCGGTGACGACGGCTGCATGTCGAACAAGGACGGATGGATTTACGGCGGCAGCCAGAACAACGGCTTCTTCGGTCCTGGCCCGAACTCGCCAGAAACCGGCGACTACGCCTCGACGCACCAGAAGGTGCAGCAGGCGAAATACACCGCACCCGTGACGAACCGGTTGCTCCTCGAAGCCGGCTTCGGCACCTACATTTCCCAGTGGGGCTATTCCGAGCGGCCGGGCAACGTGACGAAGGGTCTCGTTCGCGCCCAGGAGGCATCGCAGCAGGTGTTCGATCGCGCGACCGGCAATCGCATCGCGGCGTGCACCGGCAATCCCACCGACTGTCTGACCGTTGGCGGCAACCTCAAGTACCGGTCGTCGAACTGGCCGACCGGCTACATCTTCGCGCACACCTGGAACGCGGCCGCGAGCTACGTGACCGGCGCGCACAACATCAAGGTCGGATATCAGGGTGCCTTCCATCGAGACGACGACAACCTGTTCCCGACGATCAGCAACGACTACTTGATGCAGTTCCAGTTCAACACGCCGTGCACGACCAATCCGTGTCCGGCACTACCGACGGCCACGGGTATCACCCTGCAGTCGGGCGTGTTCACGCGAAAGGTGCGCACCGAGTACTACGCGTTCTACGGACAGGAACAGTGGACCAAGGAACGGCTGACCGTACAGGCCGCGCTGCGATTCGACCACGCGTGGAGCCATTTCCCGGAGCAGACGATTGGTCCGTCGGTGACGATCCCGCGCGCGATCGTTCTGCCTGCGTCTGAAGGCATCACCGGCTACAACGACTTCAGTCCGAGAATCGGCATCGCCTACGACGTGTTCGGTACCGGCAAGACGTCGCTTAAAGCGAACGTCGGCCGATATCTGCACCCGGCGTCGAACCAAGGCCGCTACATCAATGCCAACCCGTCCGAGCTGGTGTCGACCATCACGACGCGTCCGTGGACGGATAACAACGGCAACTTCGTCGTGGATTGCGACATCTTGAACGGACAGCCGCAGAGTCCGGCGACCACCGGATCGATCGATTCGTGCGGGGTGTTTAGCGATCTCAACTTCGGTCGCGAGAGACCTGGCACGAGACTGGACGAGGCGATTCTCGGCGGCTGGGGCGCGCGTCCGTACGACTGGCAGTTCGGTGTATCCGTCCAGCAGGAAATAATGCCACGCGTGTCTGTTGAAGCGGGCTATTACCGACGCTGGTGGCCGATCTTCACCACAAACGATGTGACCGATAACATCAACACCACAGCGGCCGACTACACGCAGTTTGCCGTCACCGCTCCGAGCGATCCGAGGCTGCCGAATAGTGGCGGATATCAGGTGCCTGGTATCTATAACATCACCGCAGCCGCGTCGCTCATCACGCCGAGCAACGTCCAGACTGCAGCAAATACCTTCGGCAAGTACTCGCGGTACTGGGATGGCTTCGACGTCTCGGCGCAGGCCCGCCTCACGAATGGATTGACGCTGCAGGGCGGCACCGGCATCGGTCGAACGGTGCAGGACTCTTGTGAGAGCCGTGCGGTGGTCCCGGAGGGTCTGGGCACCCCGGTCACGGGGACCAATATTAATGGTTCGATCATCAATCCATACTGCCGCACGGTGGAGCCGTTCCTGGCGACCTTCAAGGGCATCGCCAGCTATATCGTGCCGAAGATCGACGTCAACATCGCCGGCACGTTCTCCAGCCGTCCCGGCGTGTCCCTCAATGCGAACGTGGTCTATACCAACGCCGACCTGGCCACCCGATCCACGCTGGGGCGCGCGCTCGTCGCGGCAAACACGGTGACGGTCAACGTGCTGGAGCCCAACACGCTGTTCGGCGATCGCATCGATCAGCTCGACATTCGAGTCGGAAAGATCCTCCGGTTCGGACGGTCGAGAGCGAACCTCAACCTCGACATCGTCAACGCGTTGAACTCGAACGACAACCTCGCCTACAGTGCGGTGTTCGGGCCGACGTGGCCGGCGCCGACGACCGTGCTGACCGCGAGGCTGTTCCGCTTCAGCGCGCAGTTCGACTTTTAGCGAATCAAGGAGGCGGGTCTCGAGGACCCGTCTCTGCCACCGACACGGCGGGTCTAAAAGACCCGCCTCTACGACGTTCGCTATCATGCGTTGTAGCGGCGCGTCTTGCTTGGCCTGAGCGAAGTCGAAGGCAGACCCGCCGGCACGTCTGCGATGCAACCCCGCGCTGCCCTGCTGATCGTCCTTTCTGCGGCCGCAGTTCTCATCTGCCCATCATTCGCCCGGGCGCAGGCCAAGGATCAATTTGTCCAGGGACTCGTCGACTTCATTACGGCAGTCGCCGGCGAGCGTGGTGACGAGGGCCGTGCGCTCGTCGCCGCGGTGGACACGATGGCCGCCGGCCTTGCGCAATGGAACGCTGCGGTGGGCCGAGTCGAGGCGGGGCTGGCGTCCGAGATCGGCGGAGCGCCGCCGACGATTGCGGCGAAGATGCGTGCCACGCTCGGGACGACGTATCTGGATCGCGGACGCACCGCCGATGCCCTGCGCCAGTTCGATCAGGCCCTCGTGCTCGATCCCTCACTCGGCGAGGTGCATCCTCTCCGCGCGCTCGCACTCGACATACTCGAACGGCCCGCAGACGCCGCCACCGCTTATCGTCGTGCATGGCAGCAGGATCGAACCAGCGTTGCACACGCCTATCGATTCCTCAGTTCGGACTCATCCCACGCCAATGCGACTGAAGCCGCCGATGCGCTGAACGTCGTGCGTACTGCGGCCGCCCAGGCACGCCAGGCCGACGCTCTTTTCACCACCATCGCCATCCTCGACGATGCTTCTGTGCCGGCTCCGATGTTTCCACCGGCGCGGTATTCGGCGGCGTTTGCGATGCTCGCTCGCGCGCGCTACGACGAGGCGGTCACGCGTCTGCGCGCGCTGGTGGCAACCGATCCGCTGGTGGCCGATCGAGCGTTGTCGGCCGCGGACGTGTCGTCGGCGATTGCTGCCGTCAAGACGCGAACCACCGACGAGACCATCGCCGGGCTCGCCAACGCGGTTCGCGCGCACGCGGATTCTTCCGAAGCGCATCGGGTCCTTGGGAAGGCGTACGCCGCGGCCTCCAGGTTTGACAAGGCGCGCGAAGAGCTCGAAGCCGCGGTCCGTCTCGATCCCACGAACGAGCGCGCTCGTCTGGCACTGGCCGATGTGTTCATCGAGTTGCGCGATGCCGCATCGGCCCGCGTCGCACTTGCCGAGACGACCAAGGCCCTCCCGGCGTCAGGTGAAGCGCACTGGAAGCTCGGGACGATCCATCAGTCGTTCGGGGACGATGCCAATGCGGTGCGATCGTTCGAGGCGGCGGCGAAATTGTCTCCGTTTGCCGGCGTTGGTCGATTGTACGGATCTCTTGGGCGCGTGCAGCATAACGCGCTCGAGCTCGATGCCGCGGTGGCGTCGTACCGGCGCCGGCTTGCGGTCACACCGAACGAGGCCGCGGCTCATCTCGACCTCGCCGACGTCTATCGTGCACAGGATCGTCACGACGAGGCGCTTGCCGAGGCGTTGATCGCCGCCGTGCTCGACCCGGCGAGCGCGAGGAGCTTCGCCTCGATCGGCCAGATCGATGCTGCCGCCGGGCGCGACGAGGAGGCCGTGACGGCGCTGCGGCGCGCGATCACTCTCGAACCGTCGCATCTCGAGGCGCATTACGCCCTCAGCCGCGCACTGGCTCGTCTCAATCGCGCCGACGAAGCACGCGAGGAGCTGCAGATCTTCGAGCGCCTCCAGGCCAAGGCGATGGAGGATCAGCGCCGCCAGTTCCAGGAGAACCTTCAGAAGATCGAGCAGACGCTGAAGGCCACCGAGCCCAAGGACCCCGCGCGGTGAGCCGGGTCGTCGGGGCGGTTGCTGGGCTCGTGCTGCTGGCAATGGGGTCGGGGGCCATTTTCGCCAGCGCTCAAGTGAAAACGACTCCCGACGCCCTCGGCGTGTCGTTCGAGAACGTCGCACCGTCGGCCGGCCTCTCGTTCACGCACGTCAACGGAGCGAGCCCAGACAAGTACCTCGTCGAGACCATGGGATCGGGTGCGGTCTTCTTCGACATCGACGACGACGGGTTGATCGACGTCTTCGTTGTCGACGGCGGCTCGATCGCCGATCGTGCCGTCGCGTCGAAGGCGCGCCATCGGCTGTTTCGCAACATGGGAGGCGGCAAGTTCAGCGATGTGACGCCGCAATCCGGCATCACACATCCCGAGTACGGGATGGGTGCCTGCGCCGGCGACGTCGACAACGATGGACGCATCGATCTGTACGTGACGAACGCGGGACCGAACGTCCTGTTCCGGAACGCCGGTGGCGGCGCGTTCACCGACATCACGCGCACCGCGGGCGTCGGGTTGGACGGGTGGAGCACGAGCTGCGCATTTCTGGACGTCGATCGCGACGGCGACCTCGATCTGTTCGTGGCCAACTACCTCGACGCGCCGCCGAGCATCAACCCGTTCTGCGGCGACCCGCAGCGGCGGATTCGTGTGTATTGCCACCCGCTCAACTACAAAGGCAAGCCGAGCGTCCTCTACCGCAACGACGGCATGGGCCGCTTCACGGACGTCAGCGCCGACGCCGGGATTGCGAAGTATATCGGCAATGGGCTCGGCGTTGCCGTCGGCGACTACGACGACGATGGCTGGCCGGACGTGTTCGTTGCCAACGACGCCGTGCCGAACTTCCTCTTTCACAACGAGCACAACGGACGATTCACGGAGGTCGGACTCGCGGCCGGCGTCTCGGTGGCGCGCGATGGCAAGCCGCGAGCCGGAATGGGCACAGAGTTCGCCGACTACAACGGCGACGGCCGGCTCGATCTGATCGTGACCAACCACGAGTTCGAGACTCACAGCCTGTTTCGCAACGACGGCCGCGGCCTGTTCACCGACGCGACCGTCGAAAGCGGCATCGGGCCTCCGACCTTGCCGTATGTTGGTTTCGGCGTCGCGTTTTTCGACGCGGACAACGACACGCGTCTCGATCTCGCCATCATCAACGGACATGTGATCGACAACACCGCGATGTTCCGCTCGGGGTCGACGCACGCGCAGCGCAAGCTGCTGCTCCGCAACACCAACGGACGCCGGTTCGCCGATGTCGGGCGCCAGGCGGGAACCGGCTTCTCGCGGGATGGCGTCGGGCGGTCGCTGGTCACGGGTGACATCGACAACGACGGCGACCTCGATCTGCTGGTCACCAACAACGGCGGCGCCGCCGAGCTGCTGCGCAACGACGGCGGCGCTCGTCTGGCGGCGATCGAAGTGCGCGCACTGACCCGCGGCCGCGATGCGATTGGTGCCCGTGTCACTGTGATGGCAGCGGGCGAGACGCGTGTGCGTGAGGTGAAGTCAGGCTCGAGCTATCTCGGTCAGAACGACCTGCGTGCGCACATCGGTCTCGGGCAGGCGACTCGGATCGATTGGATGGAGATCCGCTGGCCGGACGGCCGCGTCGAGCGCATCGACGCGCCGCCGATCAATCACATCGTCACGGTCGGCGAAGGGCAGGGAATCACGAAGCGCGTTCCGTTCGTGAAGCCTTGAGCGGTCCGGCTGACGCCGGACACGACATCGTCAGCGCCCGTTTCCGCGCGTGACCCGGCGCGCGCTTTTTGCGGCGACCGGCGGCGGCTGCCCGACTCGCGCAACCGCCCTGGTGCGCGTGTAATCCGAAGCCACGGATTCGACCGAGTGGGTCAGCTCGGGATGTTGCGTCAGCATCCCCTCGATCCGGCGCACGGCCTGGCGCAGGATCGGCAGCCGCTTCTTGATCATCGTGTCTCGATCGAGCCGATTGGTCACGTCAGAGCAGTTCGCGGCAGCGACGATCCGGCCGTGCGGGCCGAAGACGGGGACCGCCACGGAGACGATGCCGTAGTCGAGCTCGTCCTGAATAGCGGCGAACCCCTTCGCCCGAACTTCCTTGAGGATTTTGCGGAGTGAGGCCTGGTCGGTGTCGGTGTGTTCCGTCAGCTTTCTGAAGCTGGCCCGCTTGAAGTAGGAGTCGATCGTGCCTTCGGGCTGGAATGCCAGTAACACGCGGCCCATTGACGTCGGGTAGACCGGGTAGCGCGAGCCGGCCCCGGCGGTCAGGCGAATCGCCCGGTTCGACGAGGCGTGGGCGATGTAGACGACGTCCAGGTCGTCGAGCACCGTCACCGAGGAACTGCCCCCGACCTCGTTGACGACCTCCTGGAGATAGGGCTGTAAGACGACCTCGGCGTTGATGGCACTGAGGTATCCCGAGCTGATGGCAAGCACTTTCGGCCGGAGCAGGAATCGCCGGCCGGCGCGGCCAACGTATCCGAGCATCTCGAGCGTATGGAGCGATCGGCGGGCGGTGGCCGGGCTGAGCTCGGTCAGGACGGCGACTTCGCTCAGGGTCAGCTGCGAGTGTTCTCGGGAGAACGTCTGGAGCACGCGAAGACCGCGTTCGAGGGACGCGACGAACTCGGTCTTCGGAGTTTTCGCCATGCGAAAGCCGATTATATCGGACATGACTCACCCATGACGCCCAGGGCGCGCACCCGGGTCGCGAAGCACAAAGCCTTGACCGGAACTTGAGTCGATACGGCCGGAACTTGTCTTGACACTGCGGAGACCGAAGCGTATATCTTCCTCCGCCAAAAGAAAATAGGTTCGCTTAGCGAAATCTCTCGGGTCCCTGGCGGCGTGTCTGCGCCCCGGGGTGATGCGCGTGCACGCGGTTGTTCCGCGGAGGAGAGCAATGCGACAGCTAGCAAGAGTGCTCGTTCTGGTATTGGCGGTCATGGCCCTGCCGTCTGCTGCATTCGCGCAGGCGCTCGGCGCTCTCGCCGGGAGCGTGAAAGACGCATCCGGGGCGGTGTTGCCTGGAGTCATGATTGAAGCGGCGAGTCCGGTGCTGATTGAAAAAGTACGGACGGCTGTGTCGGATGGAACGGGTCAATACACGATCGTGAATCTCCCTCCTGGCACGTACTCCGTTACGTTTACGTTGCCCGGATTCTCCACATACAAGCGTGAAGCTGTCGAGGTGTCGGTGAACTTCACGTCGACCATCAACGCTGAAATGCGGGTGGGTACGGTTCAGGAAACCGTCACGGTGACGGGAGAGAGCCCGATCGTCGACGTGCAGTCTGCGGCGCTGACGCGTTCGGTCACTCAGGACATCATCAAACAGCTTCCAGGGGGCGGCTCGTGGATTCAGATGGCCGCCAGCGTACCCGCCATCCGTCCGAGCGTCACCGACGTCGGCGGCGTTCTTGGTGACCAGGTTGGAGCGCAGGTGCAAGCGCACGGCAGCCTGAACGGCGACGGCGTGTCTCTCTTCGACGGCCTGAGGATCGGCAACATGTACATCAGCTCGAACCTGACGAACATGAGCCTGTCGCCGCTCCTGTTCGATCAGGTCGACGTGCAACTTTCCGGACAGAGTGGGGAGACCGGTACGAACGGCGTCATCATGAACGCCATTCCGAGGCCGGGCGGGAACACGTTCCATGGCTCGGTGTTGAGCAGCGGCTCTGCTCCAAGTCTCCAGGGCAGCAATATCACCGATCGCTTAACGGCTCGCGGTGTGGCCGGCGCGTCCACCACGCTGAAGAAGCTGTTTGACATCAACGGTGCTGTCGGCGGACCGATCAAGCAGGACAAGCTCTGGTTCTATGTGACGTCGCGTTATTTCACGAATGAGTTCTACCTGGCCGGCCTTTACTACGCACAGGATCCCACGGCGATCCGACGCGCCGAGAATCGCTCAGACCAGGCGTTCGGGGGTACCTATACCTACGACAACAACGGGAGAATCACCTGGGCGGTGAACGAGAAGCAGAAGGTGACCGGTTGGTATGCGTATCAGTACAAGGTTGACCCTCACTGGACGATCGCCGCTGCAACCACAGCGCCCGAGGCAGTGCGCGTCACCACGTGGCACACGCAACTGTCGACGATCAAGTGGACGTACACGGCCACCAACCGTGTGCTCTTCGAGGCCGGCGTTGCGCCCGGCGCAAGCCCCGACACGATCATCGCCGAGCCGGATCGCATCAATGGAATCTCCATCCAGGAGCAGGGCAGTCCTGTCGGAAGCACTCTCGGGATCAGGCCGCTCATTTATCGCGCACCTCAAGGTTTCGACTTCGACGACAGGCTCCCGTCACAGAGCTTTGCGGGCTCGATGAGCTACGTGACCGGATCTCACAGCGTGAAAATCGGCATGGACATGCAGCGGGGGTACTTCTGGCGCGGCGACCACAACGAGTCGACTGGAGGCATCTGGTATCGCACGCGAGAGTACCAGCCGAACTTGGTCACGATTCAGGCACCCAACGCGGGTTGGCAGAACAACCTGAACTACAACCTCGGTATCTACGCGCAAGATCGCTGGACACTGAGTCGGCTGACGGTGACCGGCGGCGTCAGGCTCGACATGCAGAACGAGTCGACGTCCGAATTCAGGTCTCAACCGCATCCCTGGATGCCCACCCGCAATGATCTCTACCCCGAGGTCAAGAACGTCCCGAACTGGAAGGACGTCAACCCGCGTGTCTCCGTCGCGTACGACTTGTTCGGCACCGGCAAGACCGCGCTCAAGGCGAGTGCGAGCCGTGGCGTGGAGCAGGATTCGATCCGCTACGCGGCGGCCAATAATCCCGCAAACACGCTGGTCACCCAGGTCAGCCGCGTGTGGACCGATACGGACAACGACTTCAACCCCGACTGCGACCTCCTGAATTCCCAGCCGAACGGCGAATGCTTGGTTTGGCAGGATCTCGGTTTCGGCAGCTCCCGGGTAGGCACCTTCTACGATCCCCGCATGCTCGAGGGCTGGGGGGTGCGGGGGTGGAACTGGGAGTTCTCGGGCGGCGTGCAGCATGAGATCATCCCCAGACTGTCCGCGAGCGTCGGGTACTACCGGCGTGTTTACGGCAACTTCAACGTGGTCGATAACGAGGCCTTGAGCCCTTCCGACTTCACCCAGTACAGCGTTGTCGCTCCGACCGATTCGCGTCTTGCTCTGTCAGGGCAGACCATCGGCGGCATTTTCGACCAGAACCGGGCGGTTACGAATCGCAACGTCGTGAAGCCCGCCTCCGACTTCGGCAAGCAGCTTTCGCACTGGAACGGCGTGGATTTTTCGATCGACACTCGGCTCCAGAACGGCGTACTGCTGCAGGGCGGTATCAGCACCGGCAAGACGATGAACGATAACTGCGACCTCGTCGACGAACTGCCCGAGGTGCTGTCGGGTGGTGCCCCGACGGGGGTCCTGCTCGTCGGATTCGCCCCCCCGGGGGGATTGACGCCCGCGGGGTTCTGTCACCAGGAGACGCCGTTCCTCACGCAGTACAAAGCCGTTGCCGCTTATACCCTGCCGTACGGTGTGCGCATCGCCGGAACCTACGGGAACACTCCCGGTCCTGTGATCGCCGCCAATCAGATCTACACGGGCGTGCTGCCTTCTCTCGGGCGGCCGTTCTTCGCTGGCCAGGCCACGGTGAACGTCGTCGAGCCTGGCACGATGTACGGCGACCGCTTGAACCAGATCGATCTGCGGTTCTCGAAGCTGCTGAGAATGGGCACGGGACGACTTGATCTGAACGTTGATCTCTACAACGCGTTCAATTCGGATGCGATCCTCACGCAGCAGAACGCATACGGAGCGACGTGGCAAAATGCGCTGACGGTGATTCAGCCGCGGTTCGTGAAGTTCTCAGCGCGGTGGGATTTCTGATATGTATGGTCCGGCTTCGATGTAGTGTCCAGCTTTAGCTGGACGTGTAGGGTCCGGCTTGAGCCGGACCAAGATCGCAACGTCGCCGTGCGGTAGCACCCACGGCGGCGTTAGTACTGTTGGCGGGATTCGGCGTTCACACGCGCCGAACAGAGGCTGAGACGACTCGAGACACCTGGTGCACGCCCGGGTTGCCTGACTCGTCCGGCAGGGCGCGTCGTCCACTCACCCGCGCGGACGGCGCGCCCACTTTTTGTCTGGATTCTTGCCCGTGGCTATGCCATTCCGCGCATAGCTGATATCGCAGCTTGACACTCCTGGAATATCAGCGTTACAAAGATTTTGTTTCGAAGTGAGAACTGCGTTTCGCTATGCGAACGATCCTCTGGTCGAACAGTCGGGGCGACCTGAGTCCATGTCGTCACTCAGAGAGAGGAAATCACTAAATGCGTGCATTGATACGAACATTGCTCGTCCTCGGGTGTCTGGCGGGTGCGCAGACCCCAGCCTGGGCGCAAGCCGCCCTCGCCGGAACGGCGAAGGACTCGTCGGGCGCCATCCTGCCCGGCGTGACGGTTGAAGCATCGAGTCCGGCGCTGATCGAGAAAGTCCGCACGGCCATCACCGACAGCAATGGCCGGTACCGGATCGAAGATCTCCGACCTGGCACTTACACGGTGACGTTCACGCTGGCCGGGTTTGTGACGGTGCGGCGTGAAGGGCTGCTGATCGGCGGAACCGGAGTCATCGGCGTCGACGGCGAGCTGCGTGTCGGCGGTGTGCAGGAAACCGTGACCGTCACGGGAGAATCACCGATCGTCGATACGCAAAGCACTCGACGCGAAATCACGCTCGATAACGAGACGATGCGCAGCCTGCCGGCGGTCCGCAGCTACAGCTATCTGCTCAACACCGTGCCGGGGCTGCAGTCGAACATCACCGACGTCAACACCGGGCCGGTGTTCGCGATCTTTCCGGTGCACGGCGGCCGCGGTGTCGAGTCGCGACTGACCGTCGAGGGGATGAATATCAGCAACCCGCCGGGTGGCAACCAGCCGCCGAACTATACGGCGGACGTCGGCAACGCCCAGGAAGTCACGGTGACGACGTCAGGCGGCCTCGGCGAAGCGGAAACCGCGGGCGTCCAGATGAACATCGTCCCGAAGCAGGGCGGCAATCGCCTCTCAGGTCTGTTGGCGACGTCCGGCTTCGCGAAGAACATGCAGTCGGATAACTACACCGAGGCCTTGAGGGCGAAAGGCGCCGGCGCGCCGAACCCGACGTATCACGTCTACGACGTCAACGCCGCGGTCGGCGGCCCGATCGTCAAGGACAAACTCTGGTACTACATGAGCGTCCGCCAGCAGGGCTCGCGCCGGAACATCCTGAACGTCTACTACAACCAGAACGCCGGCAACGCGAGCCAGTTCTACTACAACCCGGACTTCGGCAGGCCCGCGTTCTACGATCGCATGTGGGAGAACTACACCCCTCGCATTACGTGGCAGGCTACGCCGCGGAACAAGCTCACGTTCTCGTGGGACGAGCAGCCGGTGTGCCGCACATGCTCAGGCACGGCCAATTTCAGCGGCTCGCCGGGAGCGACAACGGCGCCGGACGCCGACGGTCATGGCGAGTTCAGCCCGCAGCGCGTGCAGACGGCGCGCTGGACGAGTCCGGTGACGAGCAGGCTGCTCCTCGAAGCGGGGCTGGGCAACACCTACTACCAGTGGGGCGTTCGCGAGCTCGATCCCAACCCGGGCCGCGATCTGGTTCGTATCACGGACAACGCAACAATCATCAACCCGAACGGCGCGGTCGGCACGATGACGTACCGGTCGCAGAACTGGCTGATCAACAAGACCGACGGAGCCAACTGGTTCTTGTACAGCTCGTACATCACCGGCTCGCACAGCATGAAGTTCGGCTACCAGGGCAACTGGTGGAAGGATGACCGGGCGGAGTACACGAACAACCAGAGCCTGGCGTACACGCTGAACGGCGGCGCGTATGTGACCGACCCTGTGACGGGGGCTCGGACGTTCGTACCGAGCCGGCCAAGTCAGATCACCGAGTACGCGAACCCGTACTTCAACAACGCGCGCGCGGCGATGATGTCGTTCTTCGCGCAGGATCAGTGGTCGGTGGGGCGCTTCACGGTGCAGGGGGCGCTTCGTTACGACCGTCCCTGGAGCTGGTTTCCGGCCGTGGATCAGCCGAAGAGCCGCTTCTTCCCGGGAGTGCACTTCGACAGGCAGGACGGTGTCACCGGCTACAACGACATCGTGCCGCGTATGGGCGTTGCGTATGACGTGTTCGGCAGCGGCAAGACGTCTATAAGGGTAAACGCCGGCAAGTACCTGCAGGGCGCCAGCGTCGGCAACCTGTTGTCCGGCGCGAACCCGTCGCTGCGTATCCCCGGCGGCGCCGGCGCGGGGTTTGCCAACCCGTCGGTGACGCGCACGTGGACGGACACTGACCTCGACTTCGTGCCCGATTGCGACCTGGCGAATCCGCTGGCGCAGAGCCCGGCGACCACCGGCAGCATCGACTCGTGCGGTCAGATCAGCAACCTGCTGTTCGGCTCGAATCAGTTCGTCGGCGCGAACTTCGACCCGAGCGTCGCCAGCGGCTGGGGCAAGCGACCGTCGGATTGGTCATTCAGTGCATCGGTGCAGCAGGAGATCTTCCCGAGGGCGTCGATTGAAGTCGGATACCACCGCCGGTCGTTCACGATGTTCACCACGGGTGGCACGGTGACCGACAACCTCAACGTGGGGCCGAACGATTTCACGCCGTTCTTCGTGACAGTGCCAAACGATCCGCGTCTGCCGAACGGCGGCGGCCAGCGCCTCGGGCCGCTGTACAACCTGACCCCGGAGGCGTTTGCTCGGGCGCAGAATCTGCTGATCAGACCGACGAAGGACATTGGCGACGACACACGCGTGTTCAACGGCGTCGACGTGACCTTCAACGTCCGCAACGTGAAGGGCATCACGTTCTCGGGCGGCACGAGCACGGGCAAGGTGGTCAACGACTGGTGCGACATTCGGGCGGCCGTACCTGAACAGGGCGGGTTCGCGCCGTTGACGCTCAATCCGTATTGCCACCAGGAGTCGCCCTTCCAGACGTCGTTCAACGGGCTCGTGACGTACACGATTCCGAAGTTCGATGTGTTGGTCAGCAGCGTCTACAGGGACCGCGTGATCCTCAACGGGACCCCGAACAACGCCAGCACCGACCAGCTCAGTGGTTCATTGCCTGGAACGTTCAACTTCACCGCGATCGACGCAACGGGGCAGGCTATCGCCCAGCAGATCGGCCGCAGCCTGACCGGTGGGCCGTTCGCCGTGAACGTGGTCGAACCCGGGACCTTTTACCCGGGGCGCAACCGGCAGCTCGACCTGAGCTTCAAGAAGATCGTCCGGTTCGGCAGCCAGCGTCTTACTGGCGGCCTGGACGTTTACAACGTGATGAACCAGAACACGACGCTGTTCTACAACACGACGTTCGTGCCCGGTGTGGCTGGGTATCTGAATACGAACGCGTACATGAACCCGCGCGTGTTCCGGCTGGCCGCCGAGTACAGCTGGTAATGAGGAGCCCGGAACCTGGTTTACTAGGTTCCGGGCTTCACTTCCCTCTTGCCTGGGTCCTGCGCCCTGGCCCATGGCTGATTTCCGATTCCTGAATCCTGATTCCTAAGGCGGCTGCTCTCCCCCTGCCGCCGTCCCCTGCCCCCTGCTATGATCCGACTCACGGCCGTCGGCCCTTCGGGCGACGTGTCGGCCTTCCTGGAATGGGCCCGCGATGCCAGCGTCCATGTCGACCAGCGTCGGATGGAGGTTGGGGCCCGGGGGAAAGCCATGAGCACACTGGTCAGAGGCACCCATCACATTACGTATTGCCCTGCAGCGGCGCAGGAGGACGTCGATTTCCTCACGACGGTGCTCGGCCAGCGTTTGGTGAAGCAGACGGTGCTGATGGACGGAAGGATTCCGATTCATCACCTCTACTACGGCAACGCTGACGCTGACATCGGTTCGATCACGACCTCATTCCCTTATAGCAGACGGGTTGGACGCGCGGGGTCCGGCCAGATCTGCGCCACCAGTTACAGCGTCCCGGTCGGTGCGACGTCGTTCTGGCGCGAGCATCTCGATCGGCACGGCGTCGCGCATGACGGCGTGCAGGAGCGATTCGGCACGCGCTTTATCCGGCTTCGCCACCCGGCCGGCCTGACGTTCGAGTTGATGGAAGCCGCCGGCGACAGAAGACACCCATGGACGACACCGCAGATCGGCGCGGACGTCGCCAGTCGAGGCTTCTTTGGCGCGGTGATGTCGGTGCGGGAGATCCCCGAGCAGGAGCGATTCCTGATCGACGCGCTGGGGTTCCGAAAAGCCGGCGTCGACGGGGCGTATCACCGCTATCAGATTCCGGGCGGCGCGTTCGATCACACCATCGATCTGCTGCACGAGCCCGACCGCGCGCCCGGGAGCTGGGTGTTCGGCGCGGGCACGTTCCACCACATCGCCTTTCATGTCGACACCGACAACGATCTGGTGCAGCAGAAGGCGCTGTACGAGGAGCTCGGATACACCGACGCGTCGGAGATCAAGGATCGGTATTACTTTCACTCGATGTACGTGCGCTCGCCAGGCGGGATCCTCGTGGAGTGCACGGCGAACGTGCCAGGCGGGTTCTACCAGGACGAGGCGCCTGAGGAGCTCGGCACCAAACTGCACCTGCCGCCGTGGTACGAAGAGCAGCGCGACGACATCCTCGCGCAGCTCGAGCCGCTGACGGTCCCTGAAGAGTTCCGGCCGAAGTCGGCAGTGGCGGTCTCGCGATCGCCCGTGCCGCCGCCGGCCGCGCGGACATCGACCATTGCGCTGTCGCGCACGAAAGCCGATTTCGCGGTCAAGAATCAATAACGTAGGGGCCGCCTTCAGGCGGCCCAAGTCACGTAGGAGCCGCCTGTCAGGCGGCCCCGAGAGGAATGATGATGCGTGGCGTAACGATCGCCCTTGTGGTGCTCGCGCTCGGCGCGACTGTCGCTGGTCAGAGCAGCCGCTCGTGGTCGGCGCCGCGCACCCCCTGGGGTCACCCCGATCTGCAGGGCACGTACTCCAACGACGATGAGACCGGCACGCCGATGGAGCGCCCGCGCGAGCTCGAGGGCAAGACGCTCGCCGACATCACACCAGCGGAACTGCAGCGGATCGTCAAGGACCGCAACGATCGCTTCGTCGAAGGCGTGAGCGGCGAGGAGTTCGCCGGCGGGTTGCGTCCGCCGGCGCATCTGATCTTCGACACCTTCGATCGCAAGAACAGGCGTGCGTGGCTCGTCATCGATCCACCCGATGGACGGATCCCGCGTCGAACCGACGCGAAGGTGACGCGGCCCCGCGGCGGCGTCAGCACCAACGCGAACCCGCGCGGCCCGTTCAACAGCTGGCTCGATATGGGCCTCTACGATCGCTGCATCACGCGCGGCATTCCCAACTCGATGATGCCCGCCGGCTACGGCAGCCGCTATGACATCACGCAGAGCCCCGACAGCGTCGTGATCCGTTACGAGATGATTCACGAGGCGCGGGTGATCCCACTCGACTCCCGAGCGGAGTCGCGGGAGCACTCGCGCGCGACTCAGGGCCCGCGCAAATATCTCGGCGACGCGCGCGCCTGGTGGGACGGCGACACGCTGGTGGTGGAAACGACGAACTTCCGTCCCGAGACTGCGCCTCAAGGGGCGAGCGAGCACGTGAAAATGACGGAGCGATTCATCCCCGTCTCTGCCACCGAGCTCGACTGGCGGGTGACGTTCGAGGACGCGGCCGTGTGGACGCAGCCGTGGACGTTCGAGATGCCGCTGACCAAGGTCGACCGATCGCAGCAGATGTTCGAGTACGCCTGCCACGAGGGCAACCTGGCGATGCGCAACATTCTGAGCGCCGCTCGGAAAGAAGAGAGCGGCTCCAAATAGGAATCAGGCTGGGCCCCGTTTCGTTCACGCTGCCTCGTCTCGACCGGGTCATTTCTGGTGCGGGAGCGGTGTCGCAGCTGACCGCGGAGCTCGATCGGCTCGGCGCCACACGCGTCGTCGTGGTGACGGGTCGCACGCTGGGGGCGTCGGCGCTCGTCGCATCGCTGAAACGTGACATCGGCGATCGCTGTGTCTGCGTGTTCACCGGTGCTCGTCAGCACGTGCCGTCGGATACCGTCGCGGCGCTCCTGCGCATCATCGACGAACAGGAGGCCGATGCGCTCGTCAGCCTCGGCGGCGGCAGTCCGATCGACACGGCCAAGGCCGCTGTGTTCCTGCAACTCACCGGTGGGGACACGAACCCATCGAGAGGGGACGGCTTGCCGCACGTGGCGATTCCGACGACGTTGTCGGCGGGAGAGTTCACGTTGGTGGCGGGTATCACGGACGATCGGACGCGAATCAAGCGTCCTGTGCACGACGCGCGCATCGCACCACGCACGGTGATCGCCGATCCCGTGCTGACGCTCGAGACGCCGGATTGGCTCTGGTTCGCGAGCGCCATCCGTGCGCTCGATCATGCGGTCGAAACCATCTACTCGGCCCGTCATCATCCCGCCGGCGACGCGATGGCGTCGCGCGGGCTCGCGATGATGACCGCGCACGTGCCAGGTTCAGTCGCCGCGTCAGGCAGCGAACGAATCGATCATCGTCACACCTGCCAGCTGGCGGCGTGGCTGTGCGTGTTCGGCATGACCCACGCCGGCTTCGGGCTGTCGCATGCGCTCGGCCATCAGATCGGCCCGCGATGGAACGTCCCGCACGGGTTCACCTCCTGCATCACCCTGCCGCATGCCATGCGCTTCATGGCGGAACGTGTGCCCGACCGCTTCGGTGCGATCGCCGCGGCGCTGGAGCTGCCGTTCGATCCGCAGCGGCCCCGCGACTCGGCACTCGCCTGTGCCGACCGGATCGAGGCGTTCATCGCTGGCCTGCCTGTGCCGCGCCGCTTGCGGGACGTCGAGGTGCCGCGGGCCGAGATCGGTGAGATTGCCGAGGTCGTGCGCACGGCGATGGTCGAGGCCAACGCCGTCTCGATTCCAGTGACGCGGCAGGAGATTGCCGCGGTTCTCGAAGCCGCATACTGATGAAACAGCTCGTTGCCTCACTTCCAGAACCGCGAAGTGACGTAAGATTCGCCATCATGACTCGAGTCGCGATCTGCGTCGTCGTCGCCGGTCTGTCACTAACGGCCCCCCTGTACAGCCAGGCGCCGCAGGCGCCTGCCGCAGCACCCGCGCCGCTGAAGCCGAACCCGCGCGGCCCGCTGTATCAGCGGACCGGCGAGCAATACCGCGTCTACGAGTTTCCCGGGACCACGGAGTCGATCCCGTATCGGCTGTTCGTGCCGTCGCGATGGAAACCTGGCGCGCGACTGCCGCTGCTGGTGACGCTGCGGGCCGGCCAGAGCGTGGACAACCCCTATCGCGATCCGAACACGCTCGTCAGCGAAGCCGAGCGGCGCGGCTACCTCGTTGTCACGCCGATGGGGTATCGACCGCTGCGCCAGCCGTACTACGGCAGCAAATACCAGATCGCCAGACCGAACGCGCCGGCACCGGCCGACGGCTGGACGCCGCAGGAGGACGAACGCGCCGAGCAGGACGTGCTCAACGTGATTGATCTCGTGACGCAGGA
>Ga0207428_10001150_pt1 | contig 28649 bp, 32 predicted proteins | sample RhiMethybrSRZTD1_FD_187600 | JGI IMG/M metagenome (GOLD analysis project Ga0207428, IMG submission 187600) | Populus rhizosphere microbial communities from Tennessee, USA - Rhizosphere MetaG P. TD hybrid SRZTD1 (SPAdes) (version 3) | ecosystem: Host-associated > Plants > Roots > Rhizosphere >...
CGACGCGAAGCTCCTGCCCGCCGCTCAGGAGCTCGGCCAAGATCCGCCGGACGCCCGGCCGACGTTCTTCGCCATCCACAACACGATCGGGCTCGATATGCCCGCCTGACACACCCGCGTGCGGCGCGAACGGCGGCGCGCTTCGCGAGGGGGAGGGGCGCCAGAGGGCCCGAGCTGGGAACAGCATGCTCCCGTCAGCCGGAACGGATGCCGGCTCGAACGTTCTACGCACGCGACACTCGCGTATCGGGCGACGTGGTCCGGCTCCCAGCGCGCAACACGGGACACGCCGGCTCGTGGCCGGCGTGTCCCGTCAATGCGCGAACGTCAGGCGAGGAGCCGCCAGGCCGTCATTCGTCGTCGTCACCCTCGCCGTCGTCGCCGTCGTGGTCTGAGCCACCGAGCTCGTCGCGGGTGGCCATGTAGATGTCGCTCATCCCCTCCGGGCCTGGTGCGCGTCCGAACAGCAGCGTCTCGGCCCCTCCCGCGAGAGAGGGACGCGTCTCGGCGGCCGTCGTGTTCACCGACGCGCCGAGGTTGACGGGCGCCGACCACGGATCGCGCAGGGGTGCGCGTCCCGTTGTAGAGCACGGACTTCTTCTTGCCTTGCGTGTCGTGCGGGTAGCCCTCGACGACGCCGCCACCCTCCTCCGAGATCAGGTCGAGGGCACACTGCAGCGCGACGGCCGACAGCGGCCGCCACAGCCTAGAGGCTTGGCCGTCCGTAGCTAGCGGTCGGCAAGCAGCCGACGAGGTGCCTTGCCTTCCCAGGCATCAGTGAGCAACTCGTCGAGAAACGATCGATCGACCGCCGAGAGTGTCACCGCGACTGCGGCAAGGCGCTTGCCCCACCAAACCGGCTCGCACGTCTCGGGCGCACGCTCGACCGCCGTGCGAATCCCGTCCTCGTCGACCATCACGTTCATTCGATCATCGGTCCAGAGCGTGGCGAAGATCCGCCCGCCGACGCGGAACGAGGGGCGGCCGTGATGATCCTGCTCGACGGCTTCGGGCAGGTTCAGCGCAAGCTTCCTCGCTTCGGCGGTGGTGACGGGCATGGGCCACCGTATCCCCGAGTCGACGTCGCTGCGCTAGGTCGCGGACCTGCGTCGGCCCCACACGAAGTACGCGATCGGCACAGCGCCGAGGGCGTTGATCAACGCGACAGCCGCCGCCCACCCGGCCTTCGAGCCGCGAACCTCGCTCGAGGGTCGTCGGACGAGATCGAGCAAGGCGGCGATCTTGAGCACACCCTCGATCGCGGCGGCGACCACGATCAACCGACGTGTGCGCGGCTCGAGGTCGTTCCACTGCTTCGCCCTCACACTGCTGAAGCGTAGGCGGCCTGCGGGGTAGGTGATACTCGCGTGCGTGTACCCGTGGCCGTTGAAGCCTTTCGATCGGCCACACCCGGTGCGCGGCTATTTCAACGACCCGCGCATCTCCGGCAAGTCGAGGGCGTTTCATTTCGGGATCGACATCGCCGCCGCGAACGGTACGCCGGTCTACGCGGTGCGGGCCGGCGTCGTCCACCTCGAGGGGCGACGCTCGCTCTCCGTGGCCGACGGTGACGTCGACTTCGGCTACTGGCACGTCATCCCGGCAGTGCGCCACCTCGAGCGAGTGAGGAAGCACCAGCTGCTCGGTCACGTGCAACCGCCATGGCTGCACCTGCATCTGGCCGAACATCGCGCAGGCATCTACCGCGACCCGTTACGACCCGGAGCGCTGACACCCTGGCACGACGACACCGCACCTCGGGTCACGAGCGTCGTCTTCTCCCGCAACGGTCGCGAGCTCTCCCCCTCCTCGGTCTCCGGAGCGGTCGACGTCATCGCCGAAGCGCACCAGATGCCGCCGCTGCCGATCCCTGCCCCGTGGAACGGGCTGCCCGTCACGCCGGCGCGGCTTCGCTGGAGAGTGCGTCGCGGCGGCGCCACGGTCAGGCCGTGGCACACCCCCGTCGACCTGGGCCGAGACCTCCTGCCCGGCAGCGCCTTTCGCAGGATCTACGCGCCCCGCACCCGCCAGAACCGCCCCGGCAGGCCCGGGCTGTACCGGTTCTACCTCGCTCACCGCTGGAGCACCAAGCTCCTCGCAGACGGCAACTATCGCCTCGAGGTCGAAGCGTCCGACCTCTACGGCAACCGCGGCGGTCTCCACCTCCCGTTCACGATCGTCAACGACCTCTGACCATGTGCGACCACCAGAACGGACGCCGCTGACGCAGAGCCCATGCGCTTGGCGTCCTGCGCCTAGGATCCGGGCGTGCCGGACTGGCTGGAGGAAGCGCGGCAGCGCCTCGAGAACGATGTCGAGGGTGCGGGTGAGCTCGTCGTGTCGCCCCGCGACGCGGAGCTGCTGCTCCAGCTCGCTCGGATCGCGGCGCACGACAGCGGTGAGCGCACGAACGCACCGCTCGTCTGCTATCTGGTCGGGCTTGCGGTCGGGCGGAGCACCGTCACGCTCGAGACGGCCGTCGAGATCGCGCTCGGCGGCGAGGCGCCTCGCTAGGAGATCGATCAGGCTTCGCGATCTGCGGCCAGAGCGGTGTCGGCTGCAGGCTCGTCGTCGAACAGCCAGTCGAGACCCGTCAGCGTGAAGACGCGCCGAGCGCCGTCGCTTGGAGGAGTCACGCTGAGAGAGCACCCGTCGGCCGTCAGGTTCCGATGAGTGGTCACGAGGAGCTCGAGCCCATGGGAATCGATGAACTCGAGCTCCGAGAGATCGAGCGCGACCCGTGTCGGCGTGCCCTTGCAGGCGCCCTCGATCGCCAGACGAACGCGCGCGGCGGTCAACATGTCGAGGTCACCCGACACGAGCACGTGCGTGACGTCGCCCTGGGACCGCGTGCCGACGGAACCGCAGGGGTACTCGACTCTGCGCTCGGGGGGGCGATCGGCGCCCGGCATTGCTCCTCCTTGGTCGAGCCTGTACTATCTACGAAGTCTTAGAGACGATAACTTTAGCGCGAAACAAAATATACGAAAATCTTGTCGCACGAGTCAAGTCAACCGGACGGGAAGGCGTGGACGTTCGTCACGAACCACACGCAGGTACTCCTCTGCATCGCGCAGGACGAGGACGTCAGGATGCGGGATATCGCCCAGAGGGTCGGGATCACCGAGCGCGCGGCTCAGCGGATCGTCGCCGACCTGGTCGAAGCCGGCTACGTCACGGTCGAGCGGATCGGGCGACGGAATCACTACGCGATCGATCGTGAGGCAGCCCTGCGGCACGACGCGCAGGCGGGGTATTCGATCGGGGAGGTCCTCGACCTGCTGAAGCTCGAGGACGCGCGGGAATCGACTTCCTGACCGGTCGGGGCACGCCGCCCCGCGCCCCCGCCCCTCAGGCCGCGGCCCGGTCCTCGAGGAGCACGACGACCGCGTTCGCCCAGTCGGCGACGTCGGCGAGCGGCTCCTGGTCGCGGATCTGCATGAACCCCGCGAGAAGGTCGTCGACGTCCTGCCTGCCCAATCCCTCCTCCGGCGCCGAGCCACCGGTCGTGCGGCCGAGGTCGACGTCCGTCTTCAGGGTCGCGGCAAACCGGGTCACCTGCTCACGACCCCCGACCGCGGTCACGAGCTGCTCGAGGAGCTCGTCGATCCGCGCCTTGCCCGCCGGGGTCAGTGCGGCGAGGGCGCGTGCGAGATAGGCGGTGTGGTGGTCGCCCGAGGACATGTCGCCCGACGGATCATCCCACACGGACGCCCCTTGCCTCGCTCTCGCGCTCGCGGTCATCCGGGCCCAACATCCCGGTGCGATTGGCTAGCGGCGACCCGCGGGTACCCTCGGCTTCGCTCGTCCAGGCGGCTCCTGGTGCTCCTCCGGCGCCGGCTCGTCCGCCGTGCGTGGGTTGGTGATCAACCGGGCGCCACGTCCGCGGGTCACGAAGCTGAAGCCCCAGCGCATCACGACGAGCAGGCGGTTCTGGAAGCCGACGAGGTAGAAGAGGTGGACGGTGAGCCAGATCACCCAGGCCACGAACCCGCCGAGCTGGAGCCCCTTGATGTCGGCGACGGCCTTGCTGCGGCCGATGGTGGCGAGGTTGCCCTTGTCCCGGTAGTGGAAGGGCTTCGGCTGGGCACCGCGCAGCCGGTCCCGGATGACGTTGCCCACGTAGCGCCCTTCCTGGATCGCGACGGGCGCGAGCCCCGGCAGCCCCACCGCGGAGCCGTCCGCGCCGTGCACCGAGGCCATGTCGCCGACCGCAAAAACCTCCGGATGGCCGGCGAGCGTCAGGTCGGGGCCGACGGGCACCCGGCCGCCGCGATCGACGTCGACCCCTGCCTCGGCCGCAAGCATCCCTGCGAGCTCCGACGCGACAACCCCCGCGGCCCAGACAACAGTGCGTGCGGGGATTCGCTCCTCGGTCCCGGAGGAGTCGGCAAGCGTAACGGAGTCGTCCTCGATGTCGACGACCTTGTGGCCGGCCAGCGGAGTCACGCCGAGTTGCTCGAGCGAGTGTGCAGCCTTCTTCGAAAGACGCGGCGGGAACTGCGGCAGGATTCGATCGTCCATCTCGACGAGCAGGATCCGGGCTCCACGTGGGTCGACATTGCGGAAGTTACGGCGGAGCGTGTCACGGGAGATCTCGGCGATCTGGCCGGCGAGCTCGACGCCGGTCGGTCCGCCTCCCACGACCAGGAACGTGAGCCAGGCGTCCTGGCGCTCGGGGCTCGAGTCCTCCTCGGCCGCCTCGAACGCCGTCAAGACCCTGCGCCGCACCTCGAGCGCGTGCTCCAGCGACTTGATGTCGGGCGCGAGCGGCTCCCACTCGTCCCGGCCGAAGTACGAGTAGTGCGAGCCTCCGGCGACGATCAGGCTGTCGTAGGGGATCTCGCGCGGCCCGTTCTCCGTCGCGGAGCGGTCGACGAGGACGCGCTTGCCGGCGAGGTCGAAGCCGGTCACCTCGCCGAGCACGACGCGCACGTTCTCGCTTCGCTTGAAGATGCCGCGTAGCGGCGCCGCGACCTCCCCCGGGGAGAGCGCGCCGGTCGCGACCTGGTAGACGAGCGGTTGGAAGAGGTGAAAGTTGCGCCGGTCGATCAGCGTGACGTCGACGGGTGCGTGTCGCAGCTTCCTGACGGCATAGAGGCCACCGAAGCCTCCGCCGACGACCACGACACGGTGACGGTCAGCCGTTCGGTTTGTCGGGTTGGACATGATCGCTCCCTTCTCCAGTCCACGATAGAGAGCGGAGGCGGTCGCTCGCGTCGGCAAGGGCGACGGTCTGCCCACCGGCCGGGTCCGGGGCGAGTCAGGGTCGATTCGGGGTCATTCCCCATGGTTCAGCGGAGGGTAGGAAGCCATCCTGGAGCCATGAGCGAACACACGACACATATCCCTGAAACGCGCCGGCTCGAGCGCAGCCGGTCCGATCGGATGGTCGCCGGAGTCAGCGGCGGCCTCGCACGCTACTTCGAGATCCACCCCGCGGTCTTCCGGGTGGGCTTCGTCGTCCTCACCCTGCTCGGCGGGGCCGGCATCCTCATCTATGCGGCCGCAGCGCTCGTTATCCCCGACGAGGGCAAGGAGGACTCGATCGCGACGGCGGCCCTCCGCGAACGACGCGATCGTCCTTGGCCGCTGATCGGCCTCGGCCTCCTCGCGGTCGCGGGAGCGATCCTGCTCTCCCGCGCGACGCTGTGGCCCGACGGCGACTCGTGGTGGCTGTTCCTGATCGCGGGCGCCGTCATCCTCTGGGTCACGCGTCACCCGGCGAGCGAGCCGCCGGCCCAGCCGACCGACCTGACCGAGCCGACCGATCCGAGCGATCCGAGCGATCCGACCGCGCCGACCGATCCAATCGGCCCGGTTGCGCCCGCGGCGGAGCCCAGGGCGCTCGCGAAGGAGGACTCTCGGCGCCTGCGCCGCGTCTTCCGCGGTCTTGCGATCGCACTGGCGTCGCTGCTCGCGCTCGCGCTGATCGCGGTGGCGATCTTCGCAGCGGTCTTCGACGTGCACCCCGGCCGCGGGATCGGCGACCGGCAGCTCGTCGTCACCACCCCGCAGGAGCTGCGGGACGAATATCGGCTCGGGATCGGCTCGCTCGAGCTCGACCTCAGCCGGATGCAGTTCCCGCCCGGCGTGACGTATCTCGATGCGCGCGTGGACGTCGGCGACCTCCGGGTGATCATGCCTCCGGGCGTCGCGCTCCGCGGCTACGGGGAGGCCAGGGCGGGCCACGTGAACCTGCTCGGCAAGGAGGACGACGGCTGGAATGCGGACGTCGACCTCGGCGGCGCCGGCGCCCGCGTCCTCGACCTGACGTCGCGGGTCGGCGCGGGATCCGTCCGCGTCGAGCGCGCCGTACGATGAGCCACGATGGCGCTCCGCTCCTTCGCGCCGAGCTCGGACGAGCGGGTGGTCGCGGGAGTCTGCGCGGGCATCGCGCAGACGCTCGCGGTCGACCCGACGCTCGTCCGGCTCGTCTTCGCCCTGCTGGCCCTGGCCGGCGGAGCCGGGATCCTCCTCTACCTCGCTCTCTGGGCGTGGGCGGAGGGCAAGCGGGTGTGGGTCGCGGCGGCGCTGGCGTTCGTCGCCGGCTGCGTGCTGCTCGGGGCGCTCGGCCTCTCGGCCCGCGCGGTCGTCGGCATCGCGTTGATCGCCGGCGGACTCGCGCTCGCCTGGCGCCAGGGGGGAAGCTTCCACCCGGATGCCCCGCTGTCCTACGGCGGGATCGGGCTGGCGGCGCTCGGCGCGCTCGTCCTCCTCTGGGGCGGCGGCACGTCGTCCGCCCTCCTTGCGCCCGGCGCCGTGGCCGGGGCGCTGCTCCTGATCGGCGGGCCGTGGGTCTGGCGCCTCGCCGTGGAGCGCGACGTCGAGCGAACCGCGCGGATCCGCAGCGAGGAACGCTCGGACATGGCCGCCCGTGTCCACGACTCGGTCCTCCAGACGCTTGCCCTGATCCAGAAGCACGCGCAGGAGCCACGTCGCGTGGCGTCGCTCGCGCGGAGACAGGAGCGCGAGCTCCGGGGCTGGCTCTACGGCGACCACCCGCTCGACGAGAGCGCGTCGTTGCGCGCGGCGCTCGAGGCAGCCGCGGGCGACGTCGAGGAGCTGCACGGCGTGCGGGTCGAGCTCGCCAGCGCGGGCGACTGCCCGGTCGACGCCTCCGTCGGCGCGCTCGTCCTCGCCGCGCGCGAGGCGATGACGAACGCCGCGAAGTTCGCCGTTGTCGAGGAGATCGACGTCTACGCCGAGGTGACCGACGACGACGTCAGCGTCTTCGTGCGCGACCGGGGCGCGGGCTTCGACCGCGCCGCCGTGCCCGCCGACCGGCGCGGCGTCGTGGAGTCGATCGAGGGCCGGATGGAGCGGGCCGGGGGGCGGGCGACGGTCGTGACGAGCCTCGGCTCCGGAACCGAGGTCGAGCTGCGCCTCCCACGGAGAGCGTCGTGAAGCGCCGAGTCGTGCTGGTGGACGACCACGACCTGTTCGTGGCCGGCGTGCGCTCCGAGCTCGGCGACGCGGTCGAGGTGGTCGGGCAGGCGGGGACCGTCGCCGACGCCGTGCCGTTGATCGTCGAGCTCGACCCCGACGTCGTGCTGGTCGACGTCCATCTGCCCGACGGATCGGGCGACGCGATCATCAACGCCGTCGCGGCCGAGCGTCCCGGCGTTCGGTTCCTCGCGCTCTCCGTCTCGGACGCCGCCGAGGACGTGATCGCGGTGATCCGCGCGGGCGCCCGCGGCTACGTGACGAAGACGATCTCCGGCGCGGAGCTCGCCGCTGCGATCGAGCGCGTCGCCACAGGCGATGCGGTCTTCTCGCCGAGGCTCGCCGGGTTCGTGCTCGACGCGTTCCGCGCGGGCGAGCAGGTCGGAGGCGACGCCGAGCTCGACGAGCTCACACCGCGCGAGAGAGAGGTGCTCCAGCTGATCGCGCGCGGCTACATGTACAAGGAGATCGCGGCGCGCCTGCACCTCTCCGTGAAGACGGTCGAGAGCCACGTCTCGAGCGTCCTACGCAAGCTCCAGCTCTCGACGAGGCACGAGCTCGCGCGCTGGGCGACGCAGCACCGGCTCGTCTAGGGAGCGAGAGCGGCTCAGTCGACGTCCGCGCGGCGGTAGCGCCACACGGCCAGGAGCCAGCCGGCTACGGCGATCGCGGGCAGGACGACGAGCGCGACCGCGGGCGAGCCTGCGTCGACGTGGTCGCCGGCTTCCGCGGCCAGCCCGAGGATCGCGCCGGTCCAGCCCGCGACGGTGAACCGGGCCGCGCCCGGGACGGTGTGGGCCATGAGGTTCTCCCAGATCACGATGAACGCGAGCCCCCACCAGACCGCGCGCCGGAACCAGAGGCCCGCGAGGACGAAGAGGCCCGAGTAGGCGAGCGCGCCGAGGGAGGCGGAGAGAAACGCCGGCCAGGCAAGGCCGGGAGCGCCCGCGGCGAACGCGGACACGGTCACGGGAAGCGCGGTCAGCGGCACAACGATCGCGACGGTGGCGAGCACCGCCGCGGCGGGGAGCTGCCAGCGCGGCACCGGCTTCAGCCACAGGTAGACGAGCAGCCGGTCCTCGACCAGGTCGCCGAGCGCGGAGGTCCCGAGCCAGAGTGCAGCGAGCGGGACGAGGATCGCGAGCCCGTACGAGGCGATCCCGTCGAGGGCCGCCTGACCGGGATCGTCCGCGTAGCGCGCGAACACCCCGATCAGGATCGCGAGGCAGCTGAGCGCCGCGATCCCGAGCAGCCGCGGCACGGAGACCTGCGTGCGGAGCACGAGACGGTGGAGTGCACCGAGCGTGCCGAGCGGAGCGGGGCTTGCCGCGTCGACCGCGCTCATCGCTCCACCACGTAGCGGAACACGCCCTCGAGGTCCGCGTCGAGCGCGCGCACCTCCAGCAGGCGCGCGTCGATCGCGCGCGCCGTCGGCGCGAGCGCGTGGGTGAGAGTCCGGGCATCGGTCGTGTCGAGCTCGAGCACGTCCTCGCTCTCGAGGCGGACGCCGACGAGGGCGCCTGAGCCGAGCAGCGCGCCGGCGAGCTCGCGCGGCCGATCGGTGCGAACCCGGATCCGCAGCGGCCGGTCGTCCATCAGGGCACGGAGCTCCCGGAAGTCGCCCGCGGCACCGAGCCTGCCCTGAGAGATCACGAGGATCCTCGACCCGAGCCGCTCGACCTCCTCGAGCACGTGGCTCGACACGATCACGCAGCGTCCCTCTGCGCCGAAGCGCCGGAAGAGAGCGACCATGTCCCTGCGCTGCCGCGGATCGAGCCCCGTGAGCGGCTCGTCGAGGACGAGCACCGCGGGATCGTGGACGATCGCCTGCGCGACTTTCACGCGTTGGCGCATCCCCTTCGAGTACGAGGGCAGGCGGCGGGTGTCGCCCGGGTCGAGCCCGACGGTGTCGAGCGCTGCCGAGGCGGCGCCGGCGGGATCTGCCAGTCCGTGCAGCCGGGCGGAGAGCAGGACGAACTCGTGCGCCGTCAGCGCCTCGAAGACATTCTCCTGCTGGGGCACGAGCCCGATCCGGCGCGCAACCCCCGGGTCGTCGCGGGGATCGCGGCCGAGCACGCGGACCGAGCCCTTCGACGGGCGGGCGAGCCCGCAGAGCAGCCGGAACATGGTCGACTTGCCGGCGCCGTTCGGCCCGAGCAGCGCGGTCACGCCGGGCCCGACGTCGAAGCTGACGTCCGAGACCGCCACGAGCGCGCCGAACCACTTCGAGACGTTGTCGGCGACGACACGCGGCTCGGGCGTCATCGAAACGCCTCCAGGCGGCGGTACCGGAGCCAGCAGACGAGCGCGCCGGCCGCGACGGCCGCAGCGACGCCCCCGGCGACGAGCCAGGTCGAGAGCCTGGTCACGGGCTCGACGTCGTCGGGCGTCTCTCCGAAGATCCGGTAAGCGAGCTCGGCCGCCACGAACGGGGAGCTGAGCAGATCGAGCTCGTCGGGAGCGCCGGTGCTCTCGATCGCGGCGCGGACGACGTTCGCCGGGACGAAGATCAGGAGGATCACGCCGACCGCCGCCGCCGCCCGGCGGGTCGTCAGGCTCGACACCGCCATCGCCAGCGCGGCGTAGAGAAGCGCCGTCGCGACTCCCGTGGCAAGGATCTGGAGCAGGAGCTTGGGCAGCTCGGCGGCACCGGGGCCGAAGCCCGCAAGCTCGAACGCGAGCAGCATGAAGAGGAGCGGGCCGAGGGTGATCAGCAGCATCACGGCGAGCACTGCGGAGCCCTTCGCGACGAGGTACCGCGTGCGGTCGAGGGGGCCGGAGAGGTAGAGGCCGAGCATCCCGCTGCGCCGGTCGGGGCACAGCGCCTCCGGAGCAATCAACGCGGCGAAGAGCGCCAGCGCGGAGCCGATGATGAACATGTAGTCGCCGTACCCGATCAGGTCACCGGCAGCGACGTCGTTCACGATCACGGCGAAGGCGACCGACCCGAGCGCGGGGAGGTACGCGATCGCGAGCGTGATCGCCGGCAGCACCTTGTGACGCGCCCCGCGGCCGAGGCCGAGCACACGCCGCACCGTGAACACCGCGAGGCTCACGACGGCGTAGGCGGGCCGCTCACGCGGCCCGTCGTAGGCGCGATAGCCGAGGTCGAAGAGACGGGCGTCGCCGGAGGTCACGCGCGCCCCTGGCCGGCGCCGACTCGCGGCGGGCGGCGCCCGGTCGATACAGGACGTCTCACGGCTCCTCCCCGAGATAGACGTCCTCGAGCGTCCGGCCGCGCGGCTCCAGCCGCCGCAGGCCGACTCCGAGCTCGGCGACCGCGTCCCGGACGGCGTCGTAGGCGTCGGGCGAGCCCGCTCCGACGAGGATGCGGCCCTCGTGCGCCGTGACCTCGAGCCCGCGGCCCGCGAGCAGCGAGACGAGCTCGCCCATTCGCTCGTCGACCTCGATGACGAGCCCCTCCGGGCCGCTGCGGAGGCCGGCGAGCGTCCCGGCGTGCACGACCTCGCCCCCCTCGACGATCACGACCGAGTCGCAGATCCGCTCGACCTCCTCGAGGTGGTGCGACGAGATGAGGATCTGCATGCCGAACTCGGTGCCGATCCGGCGGATGAGCGAGAGCATCTCCACCCGCTGCATCGGGTCGAGCCCGTCCGTGGGCTCGTCGAGGAGCACGAGCATCGGGTCGTGCACGATCGCCGCGGCGAGCTTGACGCGCTGTCGCTGACCTGTCGACATCGTCGAGACCGCACGAAAGCGCTCCTCGCCGAGCCCGACGAGCCACAGCGCGTCGTTCGTCCGCTGCACTGCCGCGCGCCGCGGCAGCAGGTGCTGCTCGGCGAGGTGCCGGACGAGCTCGGTGGCGGTCAGCTCCGCGGGGAGGTCGTGGTGCTCGGGGGCGTACCCGATGCGCGCGCGGACCGCGATCCCGGCCGAGGCCGGATCCTGCCCGAGCACGGTCAGCTCGCCCGCGTCACGGGAGCGCAGGCCGAGCACGAGCGAGATGAAGGTCGTCTTCCCCGCGCCGTTCGAGCCGAGGAGCCCCGTGACCCCGGGCCCGATCTCCACGTCGATGCCCGCGAGTGCGGTCGTGCGGCCGTATCGCTTGACGACGCCTCGTGCGCTGATCACGGCCTTACCGGGTGCTCGATCGAGGCCAGACCGAGCCACGCGGCGAGGTCTTCGAGCTCGGCCCGAACGGCGTTCGTCGTCGCCCGCGTGAACTTCACGTCCTCGTGGATCGCGGCGACACGCAGCACCGACGCCTTGCGATCGGCCGCGGCGTCGAGCTTCCCGACGAGCCGGTCCTGGTGGAGGATCGGCAGGGCGAAGTAGCCCCAGCGGCGCTTCGCGGCAGGCTTGTACATGTCCAGGGTGTACTCGTAGTCGAACAGCTGCTCGGCGCGGACGCGGTCGTGGATCAGCCGGTCGAACGGCGAGAGGAGCGCAGCCCGCCCCTCGAGCTCGCCGCCGAGCAGGGTCGGGTCGACGCGCCACTCGCCCTTCACCCCCTCGACGACGGCCGGCTCGCCCGCGTCGCCGACGTGAGCGGGCTCCCCCGGCATGACCCTTGCCTTCGCGCGCGCGATGCCGAGCGCGGCGAGACGACGCTCGTTCTTCGTCCGCTCGGCCTCCACGGCCGTCGGAATCACCGCGTCGGCCGGATACACGCGCTCGGGAAGATCCCACAACCGCTCGCGGCCGACCCGCCCGGAGATCGCGACCTCGCCGCGCAGCGTCATGCACTCCAGCATCTGCGTGACGTTACGGTTGCCCGTCCAGCCGGTGGACGCCCAGGGGACGACGGACGTGTCCGGGATGTCACGGGAGGCGACCGGCCCCTCGCTCGCCAACCGCTCGACGATGTCGCGCCGGAAGGAGTCGTTCTTCCTGATCCACTCGCGCGTGTGCTCCCAGGGCGGCCAGTCGGCGGCTCCCGCGAGGTAGAGCCCGACGTCGCTCATCGGGCGGATCAGCGCGTCGTGCTCGAACAGCGTGCGGTCGCGCTCGAGCGCCTGCGTCAGTTCCTCGGACCGGTACGACGAGCCGAGGCGGCTCCAGGCGACGAGGTCGGCGCTCGGCGCGATCGCGGCGGTCGGGTCGATCTGGAGGAACGTCAGCCGCTCGACGACGCCGAGCAGGCCCGCGGGGCGTTCCGCGTCGAGCAGTTGCGCGCGGATCGCGACGCTGCGGGCCTGGGCCTTCGTGAGGTGGTGGACGGCGTTGCCGTCCGTGGCGTTTCGCGTGCGCGCCACCTACTCGGCCAGCCAGGCGGAGGCCTGATCCCGCTCGCCGTCGTCGTCGCGCTCGAGCCTCCCGGTGATCCGAAACCCGAGGACCCCGGGCGGCAGGTCGCGGATCGGCTCGACCACGGCCGCACCATACCGCCCGTGCGTCGCAGGGATTGCGGCATCCGATCCGTCGGCCTACGCTCCCCGGGTGCCGTCGATGCTCGCACTCGTGGCCGCGTTCCTCTTCGCCCTGGCGGCCGCGCTCCAGCAGAAGGGCGCGTTGAACCTCCCCGAGCTGACGCTGAAGAGCCCGGCGTCGTTGCTGCGGCTCGTCGGGCAGACGATGTGGCTCCTCGGCACGGTCGCGCTGTTCGTCGGGTACGCGTTCCAGGCCGCCGCCCTCGACCGCGGCCGGCTCGCGATCATCCAGCCGCTCCTCGTGATGACGATCGTGTTCGCGCTGCCGCTCGGCTACTTCCTCACCAGCCAGCGCGTCGGTCGCAACGAGGTGGTCGGCGCCGCGGTGATCGTCGTCGGGCTCGCGCTCTTCGCGTGGTACGGCGACCCGGCCGGAGGAAAGGAGAACGCTCCGGGAAGCGAGTGGGCGATCGCGATCGCGGTGCTCGTCGCCATCTGCGCCGTGCTGCTGACGTTCGGCGGCCGAGGCAGCCTGTCGCTGAAGGCGGGCGTGTACGGGACCGTCGCCGGGATCCTGTTCGGCCTGTCCGCCGCGCTCACCAAGCCGACGCTCGACTTCCTCCACGCCGGCCTCGACGAGCTCCTCACGCACTGGGAGCCCTACGCCCTCGCGGTCGCGGGCGTGCTGGGGTTCGTGCTGCAGCAGATCTCCCTCGGCACCGGAAAGCTTGCCCCCTCGGTCGCGACCGTGTCCGTCGCGAACCCGCTCGTCGGCATCGCGCTCGGCACCATCCTCTTCGACGAGCGCCTGAGCCGGCCCGCCTGGCACGTCGTGGTCGCGTGCATCGGGCTCGGCGTCGCGCTCGTCGGTGCGGTGCTCATCTCGCTCGCGCGCGAGGGAGCCGACGCGGAGGAGACGTCCGCGCCGGCGGCGTCGGACGCCGCAACCGCATAGACACGTCGCTCAGGCGAACGCGTTGACCGCTCGGGCGACGACCAGCCCGAAGAGAGCGAGGGCGACCGTCGACTGGACGAGCATCGCGTACTTCGCCCGTAGGGAGAGGGGCATCACGTCGGTGGGGCTGAAGGCCGTCGCGTTCGTGAAGCCGAGGTGGAGGTAGTCGAGGAAGACGGGGCGCCAGCCCGGCGGGACGAGCTCCGGGCTCATGTGCTGCGTGAACGCGAAGTCGACCGGCTCGGCCAGCTTGGCCCTCCGGCTCGGCCCGCCCCCGTCCATCAGCCAGTAGAGCATCGCGAAGGCGATGATGTTTCCCAGCCAGACGACCGCGCCCGAGGCGAGGAGCTCGCTGGGCGAGACGGTCACGCCGACACCCAGGATCAGGTCCCGGATCAGCACCCCCGTCGCCCAGAGCGCCGCGAGCACGAGCACGACGACGAAGGTGACCGCGAGCGGCCGGATCCTCTTCCGATCACCCGCGGCCGGGCCGAGCAGGAGGAGGACGAGGAGCACTCCTTCGACCGCTGGAACCGCCCAGGGGACGCGGATCGCCCCCTCGTCGGGCAGCCAGACGCGGAGCGCGATGTTGATCGCCATGAACAGGATCAGCGCGAGCGCCGGCGGCCAGCGCGACTCGCCCAGCTCGGCCTCCGCCGGGAGCTCGGGCGCGTCGACGGCGGCGTCGGGCTGCGCGGTCACACGCCGATCGTCGCACATGCGGCCACCGTCCTTCCCGCGGCTCATGCTGTGCTCGATGGACGACTCCGAGTCGAGCCGGACCCACCGCAGGCTCGAGCTCGTGGCGACGCTCCTCCTCGCCTTCGCGACGGTCGGCACCGCGTGGGCGGCGTATCAGGCGCGCGAGTGGACCGGCGAGCAGTCACAGGGCTACAGCCGCGCCACCGCGAACCGCATCGCGGTCAACCGCGAGTCCGCGATCGCGAACCGGCAGGTGCAGATCGACGTCGCGACGTTCATCCAGTGGGTCGACGCGCAGGAGCGCGGGAACACGAAGCTCGCGGACTTCTACCGGCAGCGGTTCCGTGACGAGTTCGAGCCGGCGTTCGCCGCCTGGCTCGCGACCGACCCGCTGACCAGCCCGAATGCGCCCGAGACACCGTTCGCGATGCCGGAGTACCGGCTGGCCGCGAGCACCGAGGCGAACCGGCTCGAGGCGGCCGCCGCGCACGACTCGAACACCGCGAAGGACGCGAACGAGCGCGCGAACGGCTACATGCTGGGCGTCGTCCTGTTCGCCTCAGCCCTGTTCTTCGCGGGCCTGAGCACGAAGCTCGAGTCGCCCGGCGCGCGAAAGGGCGTGCTCGCGCTCGGCTGCGTGCTGTTCGTCGCCTCGTTCGTCTACCTCGCGACCCTGCCGGTCCAGCTGACGAGCTAGACCCGACGGTTGCGCATCGCCGCCTTCAGCCGAGCCAGGCTCTCGGGCGGCCAGAGCGTCTTCGAGTCGTAGTAGACCTCGAACGCCGGCACGGAGTCGGGCAGCTCGACCCAGGGCAGCTTCGAGCGGGTGAAGATGTGGACATCCGGCGCCACCGTCGACGGATCGTCGAGGGTGCCGGCGCGCACGAAGCGAACCTCGGGTCGCGTGTACTCGCTGAACACGGCCACCTGGCAGGTGGGGCAGCGGTAGATCCGCTGGCTGCTGCCGTCGTCGCGCGGCACCTCGACCGCCTGCGGCTCGCCCGCGACGACCTCGACCCGGTCCGCCTCGATCAGGAGGTTGATCACGAACGCACTGCCTGTCTGCCGCTGGCAGTTCAGGCAGTGACAGCAATGCGTCAGGTCGTCGCGATGGGTGCCTCGCTCGGGGGAGCCGCGACCCTCGTCGCGGCCGGGCGGGACTGCTTCGCCGTCTCCGGGATCGTCAGCGTGTCCGGCGAGACCGATCTCCGCGCGGTCGGGCGCGGTGTCCCGCCGCTCTACGCCGTTCCGTTCGAGCGGCACGTCACTGCGCCGCTCCTCGTCGTGGGCTCCAAGGACGATCCGCTCGTCGACGAAGCGGCCGTGAACAGCCTGCTCGCCCGCGTGCCGGTGACGACCAAGCGTGCGGTGCTCGCCGACGGCTCGGACCACGGATGGGACCTCCTCCAGGGCGACCTCGCGAACGCCGACATCAGGAGCGCTGTTGCGGACTTCGTCCGAGCTGCGGGCGCGCCCGTCGCGACGGGGTGCGGGTAGGCAGAAAAACGGCCCGGAGGGGCGGCGAGGGGGGGCGAGCCGCCCCTGACACGAGGACGCGACTCCGCGGCGGGTCACGAGGCCTACGCGCTCCGGGCCGTCGTTGGGGAGAAATCCGTTCATCTCACATCCCGACCCGAGGCGGGCGATTCGTCCACAGGGCCGCGCACGAACTCCGCGCAACGTGCGACAAACGCAGGCCCGCCGTCCACAGGTCCCACAGGCGCAAGCGGCGCCTGGGGAAGAAATGGGCGGGGAGGCGCCCGGGAGGACGCCTCCCCACGGATCGACGGCTTACGGTAGGAAGTAGTTCGGGTTGGGCATCTTGAACGTCTTGTCGGCGAACCCGCCCTCGAGGTCGCTGAACTGGTCGCCGAAGTTCCCGACGATCTCGTAGCCGAGCGACTCGATGTGCGCACGGACGCCCGACTTGTACTGGATCGTCGGGCAGGACTTGCCCCCGGCGATCGCAGGCCCGCAGAACTCCGGCTTGTTCAGGTAGTCGGGATACGAACCGACCGCGGGCTTCGTGAAGAGCCCGTCCTCACCGTTGTTGAGCGTCGTCGGTGCCGGATAGCCGGCGTCGACCCCCACTCCGTCGCTCGTCAGGTTGCCGAGCGTCGGGGCCTCCTGGGCCGCACCGCGACCGGTGAGGAAGAAGATCGCATAGCCCTCGCTCGCAGCCTGCTTGACCATCTCGACCATCCCGGGGACGGCCGGGAAGCGCTGGTCGGTGACGAACTGGCCGTTCGTCGTGAGGTTGAACGCCCAGTTCGAGAAGATCTCGTAGTTCCAGGTCGCGAGCGTCGTGTCGTCGACGTCGAGGACGATCGCGCGTTGCTTCACCTTCGCGCGCGACTGGAGCCAGTTCGCGCCGTCCTTCGCGACCGACTCCGCCTCGTTCGCGTAGTTCGAGTCCGCCCCGAACACCCCGGTCTTGCCCGGGTCGCCGTAGTAGTTCGCAATCTGCTGCCGCAGGACGTCGATGTTCGTGACCTGGTCGGCCTTCTGCGGGGTGAAGGTCAGGTCGGTAGACCGGTTGTTGGCCAGCGCGACCGCGACGGCGACCCCGGCCACCGCGACGACCGCGGTGACGAGTGCGAGCCGCGGCAGCCGCCGCATGGACATGAGTGAATGCACGACAAACCCTCCTCTTGTCGCTTGACGCCGCGCACGGTACAGCCGCGTCGTACTCCGATGCGGCGGCAGACGACCTCGCAGAGCTAAGTTGGGCCGATGGACGTCGTGCGCCTCGGGACGACGGGGCTCAAGGTCTCGCGCCTCTGCCTCGGGATGATGAGCTTCGGGCCGCACGAGAGCCGCGAGTGGGCTCTCGACGAAGCTGCCGCCGAGCCGATCGTGCGGCGCGCGGTCGAGAGCGGCGTCTTCTTCTTCGACACGGCGGACGTCTACAACGGCGGCCAGAGCGAGGTGATCACGGGCCGCCTGCTCCCGAGGCTGTTCGGCACGCGGGAGGAGTACGTCGTCGCGACGAAGGTGAACGGCCGGACGATGCCGGGCCCGAACGGACTTGGCCTTTCGCGCAAGCACATCCTCGCCTCGATCGACGGCTCGCTCGAGCGACTCGGGCTCGACTACGTCGACCTCTACCAGATCCACCGCTTCGACCCGGGGACGCCGATCGAGGAGACGATGCAGGCCCTGCACGACGTGGTGCGGGCCGGGAAGGCGCGCTACATCGGCGCGTCGAGCATGTTCGCGTGGCAGTTCGCGAAAGCCCAGCGCGTGGCGCCCACGCGGTTCGTCTCCATGCAGAACCACTACAACCTCGTGTACCGCGAGGAGGAGCGCGAGATGATCCCGCAGTGCATCGACCAGGGGATCGCGATCCTCCCGTGGAGCCCGCTCGCGCGGGGCCTGCTCGCCGGGAACCGCACCCGCGACGGAGAGCTGCTCACGACCCGGGCCCGAACGGACGAATGGGGCGCCGATCTCTACGTGCCCGAGGTCGATTTTGCGGTCGTCGACCGCGCCGCGGAGGTGGCAGCCGAGCGCGGCGTCCCGACGGCGCAGGTCGCGCTCGCCTGGCTCTTCCACCGGCCGGGCGTGACGGCGCCGATCGTCGGGGCGACGAAGGTCGAGCACCTCGACGACGCGATCGCGGCCGAGCGGCTGCGCCTGAGCGAGGAGGAGATGGCGAGGCTCGAGGAGCCGTACCTCCCCCACGCCGTCTCCGGTCACTGACACCGGATCCGAACGGAGGTCGAGATGAACGTCGACGAGATGCTCCACGGTGTGCGGGAGGGGCTGCGAGCGCAGACCGTGTTCGGCGAAGCGGTGGAGCGGGACGGCCTGACCGTGATCCCGGCCGCGACCGTCCGCGGCGGGGGCGGTGGCGGCGGCGACAACCAGCACAACGGCGGTGGCGGGTTCGGGCTCCAGGCGCGGCCTGCGGGCGCGTTCGTGATCCGCGACGGCGAGGTCGCCTGGCGGCCCGCGATCGACGTCGACCGGCTGCTCCGTGGGGCACTCGCGGCGACCGCGGGCGTGCTCGCGCTACGCCTGTGGCTGTCACGCCGATGAGTCGGGCCCGAGTCGTCCGTCTACCGATCGGACACCCCGACTCGAAGGAGGAGCGATGGGCAGGATCGTGATCACCGAGTTCGTCTCGCTCGACGGCGTCATCGAAGCACCGGGCGGGGGCGAGGGCTTCAAGTACGACGGCTGGTCGTTCGAGATCGACCGCGGCGACGAGGGCAACACGTTCAAGCTCGAGGAGACGATGGCCTCCGAGGCGCTGCTCCTCGGCCGCAAGACCTACGAGGGCTTCGCGGCGGCGTGGCCGAGCCGCGACGGCGAGTTCGCGGACAAGTTCAACACGATGCCGAAGTACGTCGTCTCGTCCACGCTGAAGGATCCCGAGTGGACGAACACCACCGTGCTCGAGGGCGACCTCTCCGAGCACGTCGCGCGGCTCAAGGAGGCGCACGAGGGGGACATCGTCGTGCACGGCAGCGCGTCGCTTGTCCAGGCGCTCGTCGAGAACGACCTCGTCGACACGATGCACCTGATGGTCTTCCCCGTGGTGCTCGGCGACGGCAAGCGGCTGTTCGGCCCCACGAGCGACAAGAAACGGCTCCGCCTGGCCGACTCGAAGACCGTCGGCGACGGCGTCCTGATCCTCACGTACGAACGCGGGGTGTAGGGTCCCTCCGTCGTGACATGACAGAGCGGGAGGTGGCCCGGGTGAGCACCAAGCAATCGACGCGGGAGCAGGTGCCGTTCAAACTTCGCACCGCCGACGGGGACACGGTCGAGCTGGCGTACTCGTCTCCGCGGACGGAGGCCGACCACGACGAGAGCGCGGTGGTCTCGGAGCTGCCGTGGTTCGAGCCCGGGAAGCCGCTCAGGAACTGGATGCTGCACGAGACCGACTTCGCCGACGAGGTGGAGCAGATCTGGGGGAAGCCGTGGGGCGCCGAGGGCATCGGTCGGCTCCGCGAGGTGATCGTCTCCCGGCCGACCGAGAACGAGACCCGCGACGAGTACGCGAAGGAGTGGCAGTACTACTACTCCTCGTCCGCGGGGAACGCCGACCTCGGCCGGCTCCAGGCCCAGTTCGACGAGTACTACGCGACGCTCGAGGCGAACGGCGTCCGCGTCAACTACATCGAGGCGCCCGTTCCCGCGATCGGGCCGTACGGCTACCTCAAGAACCTCGTCACGCTCGCGGGCGGCGGGCTCGTCGTCCGCGGCGGCGCGATCGTGCATCGGATGGGCCTCGGCTCCTGGCAGCGAGGCCGCGAGGTGATCTGGTCGAAGGTGCTGACCGCGCTCCAGGTGCCGATCTACCTGACGATCCACGGCACCGGGGTCGGCGAGCCCGGCGCGGGGCGCTGGCTCGACTCGCGCACGTTCGTCTTCAACGAGAGCGTCGTCGCCAACGAGGAGGGCCTGCGGCAGATCGGCTGGGTGCTGGACGGGCTCGGGATCGAGATGATCACGACGCATTCGCCCGGCTGGATCGACTCGATCGGGGACGGCAACATCGGCACCTCCCACGCCGACATGTTTCTGATGGTCCCCGACGAGCGGGTCGCCGTCCTCGCGCCACACCTCGTCAACTACGGGTTCGTGCGCCGGCTGATGCGGGACGACTGGAAGGTGATCGAGGTGCCCGTCGAGGAGTACTGGGGGCTCGCCGTCAACGCGGTCACCCTCGAGCCGGGGAAGGTCGTGATGAACGCCGGCTCGCCGACCGTCGTCGAGCGCCTCGAGCAGGAGGGGATCGAGGTGATCCAGGTCGACTTCTCGGAGAGCCACCGCTTTGCGATCGCCGGCCTCCACTGCGCGACCCTCGAGCTCGTGCGCGACCAGCCCGACGACTAGAGGCTTGATGTGAAATAGACGTCCCTGCGGGGCCGCTCCAGGCCAAGCCAGGGTGGCTCGGCGTCCGCGGCGCAGGCCGGTGGCCTGCGCAAGGGCGACGAGACGGCCTGGCGCCGCGCCTGGTGCGGCATCCGCTGCCGCGGATGTTTCACATCAAGCCTCTAGCGCGCTCGGCGACCGTAGGAGCCGAGCCCCGACTCGAGCCGGCGCAGAGCACGTCTCGCCGCCGCGCGCAGGTCGCGCGCCAGGCGATCGAGGTCGTCCTCGCCGGCCAGGACGCGGCGGCGCACCTCGTCGATCAGCGCCCGGTGGACGCCGATCAGCGCGCTCGCGACGACGCGCGCCTCGACGTCCTCCGCCCGAGTGCCCGTCTCCTCGGCGAGAAGCGATGCGAGCGAGACGGTGTACCGCTCGAAGACGTGCTGCTCGCGCGCGAGGAGCGCCGGGCTCTCCGTGATCACCCTCGTGATCGTGCGCAGCTCCTCGAGCGCCGCAGACCGGTCGTCCCGCGCCCGCGACGCGAACACACCGCGCGGCGTGAGAAGGAAGCCTGCGAAGGCGTCCACGACGGTCATGTCCGGCGCGCGCTCGCGGATCGAGCCGAGGAGCTCCTCCTCGAACGACTCGAGGCGGGAGTAGAAGAGGTCCTCCTTGGTCGGGAAGTAGTTGAAGACCGTCTTCTCGGCGACCTCCGCCGCGCGCGCGATCTCCGCGACCGTGACGCGCTCGAAACCGCGCTCGGCGAAGAGCTCCCTCGCCGTGGCGGCGATGTGCTCGCGCGTCTGTTGCTTCTTGCGCTCGCGGAGGCTCATCCCGCTATGTTACAGTTACAGTAATTTTATGGCAACTGTATGAATCGTACTCACTCGACTCGGGCACGAAAGGAGGGCGATGAGGCGTGGCCGACAGGCTCGATAGGCAGATTCTCGTCCTGGGGGCGGTGGTCGTGCTCGGCACGATCATGACGATCCTCGACATCACGATCGTCAACGTCGCGATCCCGACGCTGGGCGAGGAGCTCGGAGCGTCGATCTCGACGATCCAGTGGGTCCTGACCGGGTACATGCTCGCGTTCGCAAGCGTGATTCCGCTCGCGGGGTGGCTGACCGAGCGCTTCGGCGCCAAGCAGGTCTGGCTCGCCTCGCTGGCGCTCTTCCTCCTGGGCTCCGCGCTCGCCGCCGCCGCGTGGTCGATCGGCTCGCTGATCGCGTTCCGGGTCGTGCAGGGCCTCGGGGCCGGGACGATCCTGCCGGTCGGGCAGACGATGCTCGCCCAGGCCGCCGGTCCGCAGCGTATGGGCCGCGTGATGAGCGTGATCGGCGTCCCGATGTTGCTCGGCCCGATCCTCGGCCCGGTGATCGGCGGGGCGATCGTCGACGAGGTCAGCTGGCGCTGGATCTTCCTCGTCAACCTGCCGGTCGGCGCGGTCGCGATCGCGCTGGCGCACCGCCTGCTGCCCGACGCGCATCCGCAGCTGGGCCAGCGCCTCGACCTGCGTGGGCTCGCGCTTCTCTCGCCCGGGATCGCGCTCTTCCTCTACGGCGTCTCGGAGGCAGGCGGCGAGGGCGGCTTCTCGAGCGCGCGGACGATCGTCCCGACGCTCCTCGGGCTCGCGTTGGTCGCCGGGTTCGTCCCGCACGCAATCCGCCGGGGCAAGGACGCGCTGATCGATCTGACGCTCTTCACCCGGCGCGGCTTCGCGGTCGGGGCGACGACGAACTTCGTGCTCGGGCTCGCGCTGTTCGGCGCGTTGATCCTCCTGCCGCTCTATTACCAGCTGGTTCGCCGGGAGAGCCCGCTCGACACCGGTCTGCTGCTCGCTCCGCAGGGGCTCGGCGCCGCAGTTGCGATGCCGCTCGCCGGCTGGCTCACCGACTGCTACGGCGCGCGGCTCGTCGTCCCAGTCGGGATGGTGATCGCGCTCGTCGGGACACTCGCGTTCCTCACGGTCACGGAGGACACCTCCTACGCCCTGCTCTCCGGGGCGCTCTTCCTGATCGGGGCGGGGCTCGGGAGCACGATCATGCCGTCGATGGCCGTCGCCTTCGGGTCGATCTCGAAGGACGCCGTCCCCCGGGCGTCGAGCGCCCTCAACACGATCCAGCGGATCGCCGGCGCGATCGGCACGGCGCTCTTCGCGATCGTGCTCCAGCGCCAGCTCGAGAGCGGCGTCCCCTCGCTCCAGGGCGGCATCGAGGAGCTCGCGGGCCTCGGTCCGGCGGCTCAGGCGCGGATCGCGCCGGCGCTGGCCGATGCCTTCGGCCAGACCTTCCGGATCGCCGTCGCGCTGATCCTCGTCGCGCTCGTGCCCGCGCTCATGCTCCCGAAGACCGGTGGGACGGAGGCCGAGCCCGCCGCCGAGGCACCGGCCGAGCGACGGGCGGCCTGACCGGGCTCCGCGGGGCCGGGGTAGGGTGATCCGGGGATGGAAGCGCAGTCGGCGAACGTCGTCGAGACCCTGGCGAGCCTGAGCCTGTTCGGCGACCTGAGCTACCCCGAGCTCGAGGCCGTCGCCCACACCTTCGAGGAGGAGGCGTTCGCGCAGGGACAGCGCGTGCTGCGCCAGGACGTGTCGGGCGGCAGCTTCTACGTGATCCTGAGCGGCGAGGCACGCGTCGTGATCGACGGCGAGGAGCGGGCCGCGCTGACGCGCGGCGACTTCTTCGGCGAGATCTCCGTCCTCACCGACACGGCGCCGGCGGCCGACGTCGTCGCCTCGACGGTGCTCTGGTGCCTCGTCGTGCCGGCCCACGACCTCAAGCCCCTGCTGCTGAGCCGGCCGAGCATCGCGTACCGCATGCTCCAGATCGAGGCGAGACGGCTTCGCAGGGCCAACACATGGGAGCGGTAGGAGAAAGGCCCTTCCCGCCAGGGGACTACGACGTCGTCGTCGTCGGCAGCGGCCCCGGCGGCCTCCAGGTGGCGTACTCACTCGCCCGCGCCGGCGTCGACCGCTGCGCGGCCATCTCGCGCGACGACCGGCCGGGCGGCATGTTCCGGCGCTTCCCCGTCTACCAGCGCCTGATCAGCTGGACGAAGCCCGACGCGCCCGTCCCGCGCGGCTCGCGCGAGTACGAGTGGTACGACCACAACAGCCTGCTCGGCGACGTCGAGAGTCACCAGGCCCTGACGCCTCTCTTCATGGACCGCGAGTTCGACCTCCCCGCCCGCGCCGAGATGGAGGCGGCCCTCGCCGAGTTCGCCGCACGCGGCGACGTCCAGGTCAGGTACGGGTGCGAATGGGAGTCGACCCGTATCGTCGACGACGGCTTCGTGCTCGCGACGTCGGACGGCGAATACCGCTGCCGCGTCTGCGTGTTCGCGCTCGGGATGACCGAAGCCTGGCGGCCGCCGATCCCCGGGCTCGACGCGGCGCCGCACTACGCCGACACCGGCTCGCCGAAGCAGTACGAGGGCAAGCGCGTCTTCATCGTCGGCAAGCGGAACTCGGCCTTCGAGGTCGCGCAGGGACTGCTCCCGTGGGCGAAGACGCTCGTGCTCGCCTCGCCGCGCCCCGTCGACACGGCGGTGCTCGCGTTCTCCCCGCTGCGGCTCCGATACCTGCAGCCGTTCGACGAGCACATCCGCGGCGGCTCGGGCAGCCACGTCGTCGACGCCTCGATCGAGCGGGTAGAGCGTCACGACGGCGGCTACCGGATCCGCACGCGCGGGACGACGTGGACCGGAGAGCTCACGTTCGAGGCGGACGAGGTGATCGCGGCGACGGGCTTCCGGGCACCGCTCCGCGACCTCCCCGCCCTGGGCGTCGCGACCGTCAACGACGGACGGCTTCCGGCCCAGACGCCGTACTGGGAGAGCGTCTCGGTGCCGGGGATCTTCTTCGCCGGGAACGTGACCCAGGCCTCGTCCGGCCTCCGCAAGCACGGCGTGTCGCCGAGCTCGGGCTCCGTGCACGGTTTCCGCTACAACGCGCGCCTCGTCGCGCAGAGGATCGCCGAGACCGTGTTCGGCAAGCGCCGTGAAAGGCGTCCGCTCGAGCGAGACGACGTCGCGGGGCTCCTCGCCGGCGAGCTCGCGCGGGCGCCGGAGCTCTGGAGCCAGAAGGCGCATCTGGCGCGGGTCGTCGCCTTCGACCCGGCGGCTGGGATCCACGACGAGGGCATCGTGCCCCTCGCGCAGTTCGTCGATCACGACGACGGGGACGCGTGCGCGGTCGCCGTGGAGTACGACGCCGGCGGCGCGATCGTCCCCGCGCTGTACGTCCGTCACCAGGGGCGTCTCTCGGAGCACATTCTCCCGCCTCACCCCCTGCACGCCTTCGACGGCGACGACTACCGCGAGGAGCTCGCTGCCCGGCTCAACGGGCTGCTCGTCTAGATGGTGTCCGGGCGGGCCCCGGTGGTGACGGCCGACGTGCCGTCGCCCCGCGGGCCGACGAGATACCACGCCTCGATCTCGCCTTTCCCCTTGATCGCGATCCGCCCGCGCGGCACGCACTCGAACTCGTCCCGGACGAGCTCGTAGGTCGCGTGGCTGATCTGGATCCGCCCGGGCGTCCCGTGCGATTCCATGCGGCTCGCGGTGTTAACCGCGTCACCCCAGAGGTCGTAGAGGAACCGCTTGTGCCCGATCACGCCGGCCACGACCGGGCCGGAGTTGATCCCGATGCGGAGCTCGAGCCCGAGTTGCGCGACGTCGTGGTGCGAGCGCATCGCCTCCAGCATGTCCAGCGCCATGCGCGCGAGCGCCGACGCGTGGTCGGATCGTGGGGCGGGAACGCCCGCGGCGACCATGTAGCAGTCGCCGATCGTCTTGATCTTCTCGAGCGCGTATCGCTCGGCGAGGTCGTCGAAGCAGCGGAACAGCCGATCGAGGTGGCCGACCACCTCGGCGGGCGTGAGGCGCTCCGACCATGGCGTGAAGTCGACCACGTCGGCGAACAGGATCGAGGCCGAGCCGAAGTGGTCGGCGATCAGCTGCGTCTGCGCCTTCAGCTGGTCGGCGATCGAGCGCGGCAGGATGTTCAGCAGCAGGCCCTCGGACTTGGCCTGCTCCTGACGGAGCGCGTGAAGCGCGTCGCGGCGCTCCTTCGCGAACACCGCGAGCAGGATGAAGACGATCGCGCCGCCGATCGCGATGTTCAGCGCCAGCATCGTGGTCGTGAACCACCTGGGAAGCGTCGTCCCGATCGGCCCCACGAGCTCGCCGAGGAGCCCCGATCCGAGGAACACCACGAGGAACGCGACGTACCAGCGGACCGCCGACCGGACGTCGCTGAAGACGAGCGCCGCGAGCGGGGCGAGGATTCCCCAGAGGCCGACGCCGCCGGAGTCGAGGAATCCGCCGAGCGCGATCATCGACAGGGTCGGGGCGAGCAGGATGTCGATCTGTCCCGTCCGGAGCAGCCACCCGAAGTTCCGGGTGCGCGAGAACACCGCGATGCCGCCGAGCAGGAGGGCGAAGTACACGAGCGGCACCACGCCGACCCACGACCCGAGCGCGAGATACAGCGCCCCCCACAGCGCCGCGACGGGCAGGATCAACACCGAGATCAGGACGAGCAGCGCCTTCCGGGCGCGCAGGTCCTCGTCGTCCCGTGGGTCGGCGCCGACGAGCGCGAGGCGCCCGATCACGCGACCCGCCGCTGCCCGGAGCCCTTCCTGCAGGCGCATCAGACGTTACTCGCGGGCTTCCGCCGATTCCTCGAGCACGCGCCTCGCGATCGCGAATGCGCCGTTGGCGGCGGGGACGCCGCAGTAGACGGCGCAGTGGAGGAGGACTTCGCGGATCTCCTCAATCGTGACGCCGTTACGGAGCGCAGCTCGGAGATGCATCTCGAGCTCCTCGGGCCTGTTCAGCGCGACCAGGGCGGTGAGGGTGATGCAGCTGCGCGTCTTCCGGTCGAGTCCCGGCCGCGTCCAGATCTCGCCCCAGGCGTAGCGCGTGATGAACGACTGGAAGTCGGCCGTCAGCTCGGTCGTCGTGCGGATCGCCTCGTCGACGTGCTCGTCGCCGAGAACCTGCCGGCGGACCTCCATCCCGCGCTCGTGGGTCTCGTCGCTCATCGGCGCCCTGATTCTCCCGCTGCGCGATGGAGCGCGAGCGCCCGGTCGGTCAGCTCGGCGGCGGAGCCGAGGTAGCCCGCCGGGTCGAGCGCGCGCTCGAGCTCGTCCGTCGCGACGTGCTCGGTGACCTCCTCGTCGGCCGCGAGCTCCTCCGCGAGCGATCGCCCGCTCGTCGCGCTTCGCTTCGTCGCCTCGCCGACGAGCCTCTGTGCCTCCGGGCGGCCGAGCGAGGGCGCCAGCAGGTAGGCGAACCGTTCGGCGAGCACGAGCCCGTCGGTGCGCGCGAGGTTCTCGGTCATGCGCTCGGGATGCACTTCGAGCCCTTCGAGCGTCTCGCGCAACGACGCTGCGGCGCCGCCCGTGAACGCGAGCGCCCCGCCCAGCGCAAGCCATTCCGCCTGCCACGCGCCGACGGCCCGCTGGTGCTCCTGCGGCAGCGCGGACGTGAGGATCGACGCGTGGCCGTGGACCGTGCGCGCGCAGGCGCCGGTCAGCACCGCGCCGACCGGGTTCTGCTTCTGCGGCATCGCCGAGGAGCCACCCCCGGCGCGCTCGGTCACCTCTCCGACCTCGGTCTGTGCAAGCAGCGTGACGTCGAGCGCGACCTTCGCGAGCGCGCCCGCTGCGACGTCGAGCGCCGCGCCGAGCTCTGCGACCCGGGCCCGCAGCGTGTGCCACGGCACCGTCGCCTCGGGCAGCCCGACCTCTTCGGCGAAGGCTCGGGCCACCGCGGGCCCGTCGGCGCCGAGCGCCGCGAGTGTCCCACCTGCGCCGCCGAGCTGCGCGGCGAGCCGCTCGGCTCGAATCGTGCGCAGCCGCGCACGGACCTCGACGACGCTCACAAGCCACCCTGCGGCGACGAGTCCGAACGTCGTCGGCACGGCCTGCTGGAGCACCGTCCTCGCGGCCATGGGCGTCGTCCTGTGGTTCTCGGCGAGCCCCGCGCACGCGCTCGCGACGGCGTCGAGCTCCGCGAGGATCGCGTCGAGCGCGGCCCCGGCGACGAGCATCGAGGCGGTGTCGAGCACGTCCTGGCTCGTGGCGCCCCAGTGCACCCAGCGGCCGGCGTCGGGCCCCGCCTCGGAGACGAGCGCGCGCACGAGCGGCTCCACCGGGTTCGCGACCCGCCGACCCTCCTCCGCGATCGTGGCGAGGTCGAAGCGATGCACGTCGCAGCACGTAGCGATCGCCTCCGCCGCCTCGGTGGGAATCACCCCGGCCCGCGCCTCCGCCCGCGCGAGCGCGCTCTCGGCCGTGAGCATCGCGGCGAGCCAGGCGCGGTCCGACACGACGTCGGCAATCCGCGGAGGGACGAAGATCGGAAGGAAGAGCGATTCAGACGTCAACGGATCCGGGCGCGTCCCGACGAGGTGGATACGGCCGCCGGACCCTATCCGTTCGCCGACCGTGCGAGGCGGAGCGCCTGCGCCAGCGTGAGCGGCGAGCCGAGCCGCAGGATCGTCCGCTCGTAGATCCGAGCGCCGAGGACGAGCAGCAGGGCAATCCCCGCCGCCATCGCGGCAATCGAGAGGCCGAGCTCCCAGAGCGGCAACGCGCCCTGCGCCGCGCGCGCGGGGACGATCAGCGGAGCGACGGGGGGCAGGAACGTCGTCACCTGCGCGAGCGTGGAGTCGGGATTCCCGAGCACCGAGAGGGCGATCAGATAGCTGATCACGAGCGCGATCGCGAGCGGCGCGGTCGTGGACTGGATGTCCTCCTGCCGCGAGACGATCGCGCCTGCGGCCGCGAACCCGCAGGCGTAGAACGTGTAGCCCAGCACGAAGAAGACGGCGCTGACGAGCACGGTCTCGGTGGTGGCGGCCGGGAGGTCGACGCTCCCGAGCGCGAGTGCGACGACGATCCCGAGCCCGGCGATCGCGACGAGCTGGGCGAGCCCGAGCAACCCGATGCCGATCACCTTCCCCGCGAGGAGCTGTGCCGGCCTCACGGCGGACAGGACGATCTCCACCACCCGGGTGCCCTTCTCCTCCACCACTCCGGACGCGACGTAGTACCCGAAGGTCAGGATTCCCACGTAGAGCAGCAGCGTCCCGACGAAGGCGAGCGTCTGTCCTCCGCCCGTGTCCTCGCCGATCGAGACGACCCGAGCCGGGGGCGGAGCGAGGGCGGCGCGCACCTCGTCGGCCGAGAGCCCGCGCGCGCGAAGCGCCGAGCGCACGCTCGCCTCCCGCCACGTCGCGCGAAGCAGCGGGAGGAGCCCGTCCGGCGCGTCGTGCGCGACGGCGATCGTGCCGCCGGACGCCAGGGATGCATCCGCGTCGCCCTCTGCGACCGCGCGGCGCGCCGCGGTGGCGCTCGCAGCCCGCCGGAGCTCGAGCCTCA
>Ga0207428_10001151_pt1 | contig 28645 bp, 17 predicted proteins | sample RhiMethybrSRZTD1_FD_187600 | JGI IMG/M metagenome (GOLD analysis project Ga0207428, IMG submission 187600) | Populus rhizosphere microbial communities from Tennessee, USA - Rhizosphere MetaG P. TD hybrid SRZTD1 (SPAdes) (version 3) | ecosystem: Host-associated > Plants > Roots > Rhizosphere >...
AAGACGAGGGCGCGGTCTCCCGTCTCGATCACCTCCTCCATCATCTCGGTGAGGCGGGCGAGCTTGCCCGACCGGCCGGGCAGGGGCGAGTTGTCGCCCAGGAACTGCGCGGGGTGGTTGCAGACCTGCTTGAGCTTGGAGAGGGTGGCCAGCACGACCCCCTTCCGCTGGATGTCGTCCCCCTTCGACTTCAGGGTGTCCATCGCCTCCGCCATCACCGCCTGGTAGAGCGAGGCCTGCTCCTTGGTGAGCGTGCAGAAGACCTTCATCTCCATCTTGTCGGGCAGGTCCGCGATGATCGAGCGGTCGGTCTTGAGGCGGCGCAGGATGAAGGGGCCGGTGAGCCGCTTGAGCCGGGCCGTCGCTTCCGCGTCGCGCGCGGCCTGGATGGGCACGAAGAACGTGCGCTTGAACTCGGCCTGGCTGCCCAGGAAGGACGGGTTCAGGAACTCCATCAGGGACCAGAGGTCGCCCACGTTGTTCTCCACCGGCGTTCCCGTGAGCGCGATGCGCGCGGGCGCGGGGATGGCGCGGGCGGCCCGCGCCTGCTTGGTCTCGGGGTTCTTGATGTTCTGCGCCTCGTCGAGGACCACCGCGGCCCAGTCGACTGCCTTGAACGCTTCGGCGTCGCGGTGGAGCAGCGCGTAGCTCGAGATCACGACGGCGTGCCGTGCCGCTTCCTCCCGGAGCGCGGCCTTGGCGCGGCCGGCGCCGTGATGCACGAGCAGGGGCAGGTCCGGCGTGAAGCGCTGGGCTTCCTTCTCCCAGTTCCCGATCACCGACGTCGGGCAGATGAGGAGCGTCGGCTTGCGTGCGCCCTCCGCCCAGTTCCTCTCGATGAGGGACAGCGCCTGCACGGTCTTGCCGAGGCCCATGTCGTCGGCGAGGCAGGCCCCGAAGCCGAGCTGGCCGAGGAACGCGAGCCAGGAATAGCCCCGCACCTGGTAGGGGCGGAGCGTGCCCTGCAGCCCGGGCGGCGGCTCCAGCTCCTCGAACGCGCCCTGGCCTTCGATCTGGCGCAGGAGATCGCCGACCGCGCCCGTCGCCTCCACTCCGTCGAAGGGCAGGGCCGGCGTGAGCCCGGGCGCGCCCAGGGCGAGACGGACCACGTCGCGCACCGTCGCCGTGCGGCCCTTCTCCTTCCAGTAGCGGAGCGCGGCTTCGATCTCCGCCGCGCTCACGTGCACCCATTGGCCGCGTACGCGCACGAGCGGCGTCTTGAGGCGGGCCAGATCCTCGAGCTCGGCCCGGGTCAGGACGTCGCCGCCGAGCGCGACCTGCCAGTCGAACTTCACGAGCGTGTCCAGGCCCAGCCCGCTCTCGCTCTTGAGCTTCGGCGTCGCCACCACCGCCTTGACGGTGAGTCGGCCGCGCGTGCCCTTCCGCGTCCACCACCTGGGCAGGAGGACGCCGAAGCCCGCCTGCTCGAGGCCGATCGAGCTGCGGCTCAGGAAGTCGAAGGCGCCGGTGGCGTTCGTCCGGTACGCGCTCGGCGCGTGCTCGCGCAGGCTGACGTCGATGAGCCGGTCGATGCGCGCGGCCTGGCCGAGGGAGCCGAGCAGGTGCGTCTTCGCGTCGAACCCTTCACGGCGGAAGGCGCGGCGCGCCTCGCCTCGCCACACGTCCTCCGCGCTCACGAGCAGGCTCGGGTCGTGGGCGGCCTGGAGAAGGTAGCGGACGGTCCAGGTCCCGCTCCCGCCGTTGCCGCCCGCGGCCTCGCTGTCCACCGTGGGCTCCTCGAGGCGGAAGGTCAGCCGAAAGGGCGCGGTCGCGGCCTGGGTCGCCGGCCGGTGCCATTCCTGGACCTGCTGCGCGAACCGGGCCAGCTCGGCGGGCGCGGCCAGCATGGTCCCGTCCGCCGCGCGCAGGGCGTGGATCCACTGGTCGTGCAGGCTGTCGAACGTCCGATCGTCGGGCGACGTGCCCGCCTCGTGGCGGCTGGCCGAGCGGGCCAGGTGATCGACGATGGCCGCGACGAAGGACGCGAGGAGGCCGGCGGAGGTCGTTCCCGGAGGCACCCCCGTCCCGTCGGCGAGAGCGCGGCCCGCCGCGGGCATGGCGCGCGCGAGGGCGGTGAAGGCCTCGGCGTCCGCGCCCTCGATGGCGGGCCGCCAGACCGCGCGGAACGTCCTCTCGCGCTCCTCCACGCTCGGCACGAAGTGATGGCGCGCGACCAGGGAGGCCGCGAACTGCAGCGCGCCCGTCGCAAACGCGAGATCCCGAGACACGAACACGCCGGCGGCGAGCGATTCCTTGCCGACGCAGGCGGCCAGGAACGAAGTGGCCTCGGGGGGGCCCAGCGTGCAGGCGGTCAAGGTCCAGGGCTGGAGGGCCGGTGCGCCCGCGGCCGGCGGCTCCGCGATGAGGGGGCTCGAGGCGACCGGCGCGCCCTTCACCGTCGGCAGCCAGGCGCTCACGGTCTTCGTGGAGGGCGGCGCGAGTCCCGCCGCCTTCAGGGCCGCCGCCAGACGATGCGGCCCCGCGTCGTACGGCGAAGTCCCTTCGGGGACCGGGTCTTCGCCGGGCCGGCACTCGCCCCAGACGTGGAGGGCTTCACCGCGGAACGCGGCATGGAGGACGATCACTCGCGTCTCAGTGGAGATAGTCGGCGGTGCAGACGTCCCAATCGGACGAATAGGAGCCGGCGTCGTACAGCTCGAGGAAGCGCGGGAGGCGTTGCAGCAGCAGCACGCTGCGGTGCCCGGGGATCTCGAGCGGATGCGAGCGGCCGTAATCGAAACACGCCCGGATGATCACGCTGTCCGGCGCGTGGGGCAGCTCCTTCACGTTGGCGACGAAGCGGTCGAACACGCGGTTGCGCACCAGGTAGAACTCGACGTTCGACGTGTAGAACGCGGAGACGGTGAGGCCGTGCTCGCGCACCCAGCGTCCGATGCCGCGCAAGGCCTCCGGGCCCGCGAAGTCGCCGACCACGGGGACGATACGCTGGGCGCGCGAGAGGCCGCGCACGAAGTCGTAGTCCTCGCGCGAGGAGAGGAAGCTCCCGAAGCGGCCCCCGGGGCTGCGCGCGCTCAGGAGCATCCGGTAGGTCGGGTGGTACGTCCCCGACGTGCGCCCGAACGTCCGGAAGCGGATCTCCTCCTGCTCGTCGAAGAAGGCGCGGTAGATGTTCCGGAGGTCCGTGCGGTCTTTCGCGCGCAGCGGGAACTTCAAGGTCCCCTCGATGTGCTGGTAGGCGGCCTCCAGGTTGGCGCCGAAGACGGGCTCCGACGGCTTCTGCGCCTCCAGGGCCTTCAGCACGCCGTCGATCCCGGGGCCCGCGCCTTCGGGCGTGGCGGCCGGGCACGCGCGCGAGAACAGGAGGCACAGGTACTGGTAGGGGTCGTTCGCCCGGGCCAGCAGCGCCGCGAAGAGCAGGTGCTGGAGCATGTTCTGCCGCCGGATGTCCACGATGAAGGCGTAGCGGGGGCGCACGCGCGCGATGTAGGTGAAGTTCTGGTCGGGACCGACGCCGATGTAGACGCCGCCCTTGGGGGCGGAGTCCGCCAGCGACTCCGCGACCTGCAGGTAGGACGTCTCGTTCGAGATCAGGTTGTCGGTGTCGAAGTAGCCGGAGGGCTCGGAGAGCTCGGCGCTGAGCGGCGCGAGCTGGATGGCGACGTCGCCGGGCGACGCGGACGTCGCGGACGGGCCCGGCTCCCGGGTGCAGGAAGCGCCCAGGCTCGCGATCGCCAGCACCGCGCAGATCAGGGCGCGCATGGAGAGATGACGGATTGTATGAAAAAAGGGGCCCCGCCGAAGCGGGGCCCCTGGGAAGGGTACGGCGGCCGTCTAGTGGCTACTCGTGGTGGTGGCCGTCGTGGTCGTCATCGTCGTCGTCGTCACCGTGGCCGTGGCCGCCGCCGTGACGGGGCGAGCAGACGCCCGCCTCCGCCACGAGGGACGTGAACGGCGTATCCGTGATGCCGATGACGCTGATGTCGTCGATGTCCCAGCCCGGCGCGCCCGTAGTGTCATCGGCGCCGACGCGGAACCTCAGCTTCACGTTCTGGTTCGCGTAGGCCGTGCCCAGGTTCAGCGTGGCGGGCACGAAGTTCGGCCAGGTCGCCGAGCGGCCGACGAAGGCGGGTCGACCCGCGCCGATGGGAGCGGAGGTGAGGACGTTGGTGGAGCCGTTGTAGGCGGACGGGACCGCCCCGACATCCGCCCAGGTGGCGCCGCCGTTGGTGCTGATCTCGACCACGCCGCCGTCCCAGTTGCCCGCCTCGAACGAGAAGCGGTGCTGGAAGCTGATGCTGAGCGGAGTCGTTCCCACGTGCATGGTCGGGGAGACGAGCGACTGCTCGTCGGGCAGGTCGGCCTTCTCACCGTCGGTCTGCCCGTTGTTGTCGGGCCCGAACCAGACGTGCCGGGTCGGGGAGAGCGTGCGCCGCTGCCAGGCCAGGATGTTGGGCGTCGTGGTCGGGTCGCCGGCGACGGTCCAGCCGGGGTTCGCGGCCTCGACCGACTCCGTGGTCGAGGTGGCCACCTTCTCGTCGTAGTTCAAGCGGTGCGTGGACACGATGTTCAGCGGACCGGGCACGCCGTCGAGCGCCTCGATGGCGATGGTGAAGTCGGTGGACTCGACGCCCACGGCGCCATTGAGGGCGACGTCGATGGAATCCGAGGTCTCGTCGTACCTCTGGACGGGCCCGAACCAGGCGACGTTGCCGCGCGGGAACGTCACGTGGGGGTTGCTGGAGGTGACCTTCACCTTGACGAAGGGCACGATGTTGCCGCCCTGGTTCTTCAAGGTGATCTTCAGGCTGCCCGTCTCGCCGTTGTCGAGGACGCCGTCACGGTCGCAGGAGCGATCGTCGTCGCGCAGGGAGGCGCTCACGAACTCGATCTGGGGCAGCTCCCAGATCCCGCGGCCGTAGGTGGCGATGCGGACGAACCCGCCGTCCGGCGGCATGTAGATGTCGTTGACGCGCACCGTCGGAAGCCCGAAGCCGTGCGGCTCCCAGCTCGCCCCTCCATTCGTCGTGGAGTAGACGCCCACGTGGGTGGCGGCGAAGATCTTGCTCCGGGTCGCGTCGCGCGGATCGAAGAGGACGCGCGTGATGGGCAGGTCCGGAAGTCCGCTCTGCATGGCGGTGAACGTCGCCGTGGACCAGCTGTCGGTCTCGTTGGCGATCGATCCCTTGATCACGCGCACCGCGCCGGGAGCCTGGGCCACGGAGGTGATCCAGAGGTTCTTGTTGTCCTGCCAGGTCACGTTGGTGACGAAGCCCAGATAGCCGGGCGCCTTGGTGATGAGGTCGATGTCGGTCCAGGTGGCGCCGCCGTCCGTCGTGATGTCGAGGAACCCGCCCGCGGCGCCGACCGCGATTCGGTTCAGGTCCGTCGGGCTCACCCCCAGGTTGTAGGGGCTGGAACGGAATCGGCGCGTAGGCGGCAGGCCCGGCGAGACGGGGGCAGTGGCGGAGCCGATGAGTATGAAGTTCAAGCCGCCGTCGTTCGTCCGCCACACCCTCGAGTTCGTGAAGTGGAAGAACACGCGTCCCGTGGCATCGAGGCTTGCGGGGGCGGGGATGACCGCCGTGAAGAAACCGGCGCCCGCGCTATCGGCCAGCGCTCCGCGAGCCGCCCAGTTCTGGAACACCTCCGGGGGCGTGTTGCTGAGGTTGGTCCGGATACCGGAGCCCTGAGAGCTCCCCAGGACGGTGTTGGTGTTCGCCTGGCTGTAGGCCGCGCCCATTCCATCGCCGCCGATGACCTGGTTGTGGATGGTGCCGTTGTCGGTCCGGAGGCGCGTCCCGTTGTCCTGCAGGCCGCCGATGACGAGGTTCGGGAACTGGGCGTTGCCCGCGACCGTGTAATACAGGTGCGTCACCAGGCCCGTGTTCTTGTCGCTGCTGAAGGTGGCGCCGTTGTCCGTGCTGACGTTCATCCCGCCGTCGTTGCCGAGGATGATCGTCGGGGTGCCCGTGGTCTTGAAGGCGGCGGCATGGTGGTCGGCGTGGGCATAGGGAAGGTCAGGCACCTGGCTGTAGAGCCACCAGGTCTTGATCGTCCACGTGGGGCCGCCGTCCGTCGTCCGGGCCGTGCCGAGGTCGCCCCCGATCCAGACCGTGTTGCGTGACGCGTCCGTCGGATCCACCAGGATGCTCTGGTTGTACCAGCACTGCGCGTGGCAGATGTTCATGTTGTTCATGACGCTGGCGCCGGTCACCGGATTCGTCGGAACCTTGGTCGAGTTGACTCCGTTCGCGACCCAGGTCTGCCCGCCGTCCGCGGACCGGTACACATCGCGCATGGCGGCGTCGGTCTGGGTGCTGGAGTAGGCGTAGACGACGTTCTCTCCGGGGACGGCCACGGCCAGCGTGGTGCGGCCGTTGGCGGAGAAGACGTTCCCCGCGTTCGTGATCGGAGCCCAGGTGGCGCCGAGATCGGTGGAGAGATAGAGGGTCGTCGCCTGTCCGCACTGGAGCCCGACGTTGGCGGCCGGGCAGGGCTGCGCGGAGACGAGCCAGCCCGCGCTGGTGCGCGCGATGCTCCACACGGACAGGCCGGCGAACGTCGGTACGGCGGCGTAGGTCAGGCCCTCGTCCGCGGAGCGATAGAGCCCGCTCTCGGTGGCCACCAGGACGATGTCCTTGTTCGTGCTGGTGTCGACCTTCACGTCACGGACGGAGACCGCCGTCCCCAGCTCGATGATCGGATCCCAGCTCACGCCCCCGTTGCGGGTCTTCGTCACCGCGCCCCCGACCAGGATCTGGTCGTAGGGGTCGCCGAGCCCGAGGTAGAGGGTGTTGGGGCTGCGGCCGAAGGCCACGGAGCCCCCGCCCGTGGTCGGAAGGTTGTCGGTCAGGGGCGTCCACTTCGTGTCGTTGGACTGCCAGTTGTTCGTCTTCCACAGGCCTCCACCGGAGGTGAGGAAGTAGACGATGTTGGGATTGGTGGGATGGGGCAGGATCGCGCGCGCACGCCCGCTGTCCTCCACGTGGCCGGTGAAGCTGCCGTTCTGTTCGTATTCGGCGCCCGTCGGGCCGATGTTGACCCAGCGCGGACCGAACCCGGGGAAGAACCTCTTCTCTCCGTCCTTGCGTCCCGAGTGCTTCCAGCCTTCCCGGATCGCGCTCGCACGGAAGCTTGGGGTGACGGTGCCCCAGGCGATGCGCTGCGCCTCGAGGCGCGCGCTCGGGTCGTCCGCCTCCGCCTCCTCGGCCGCGCCCTTGGCCTCGGGGTCTTCCGGCACGCGACCGATGGTCGGCGTCTCCTCGTCCGGCCTCTCCTGGGCTTGGACCCATCGCGGCGACGCGAGAGCGAGTACGGCGATGAGGAAGGGCAGGGCTGACTCGCGCCAGCGAATCGTTCTCATACTAGGCCTCGTAGTAGGTGAGTTCAGGGGCTCCAGGCGCCCGTGCGGCGTTAGGGTCGACGGCGAGGCGGCGACCAGCAAGATCCAGCTACGGCTGTCTCAGTCGGTAGTCGTCACAGGGAAGAGAGGCGGAGTCTAGCATTGGACGCAAGCCCCTGCCACCCCCTTTTGCGCTCGCCTATGATGGGGCCCAGGAGGGACGGCATGCCGGCACCGTACCGGGCGGAACAGGTCGGGAGCTTCCTGAGGCCGCCCGACCTTCTGGACGCGCGCACGGCCGGCTCCGGCCCCCAGCGTCTCCACGACCTCGAAGACTGGCACATCCGGCGGGTCCTCGCGAAGCAGGCCGAGCTCGGCTTCACGGTCTTCACCGACGGCGAGCTGCGGCGCCGCAACTTCATGAGCGACTTCACGGACGCCGTCGAGGGGTTCGACATGGGCGACGCCGTGGGCCGCACCTGGAAGGCGGGCGAGGCGAAGGACGCCCACGTCGCCAGCGTCACCGGGATCGTCGCCGCGAAGCTGCGCGCCGTGCGGCCTTTGACCGGGCACGAGCTGCCCTTCCTGAAGGCCCACAGCCCGGGGCCCATCAAGATGACCCTGCCCAGCCCCACGCAGTTCCCGGCCATCAGCTTCAAGCGGGGCGTCACCGACGCGGTCTATCCGGATCACCGCGCGCTGCTCTGGGACATCGTCGCCATCATGAAGGACGAGCTCGCGCGCCTGACCTCGGAAGGCGTCGACTACATCCAGATCGACGCGCCGCGCTACAGCTACTTCATGGACCCGAAGTGGCGCGAATGGATCCGGACCGAGATGAAGATGGAGCCGGACGCGCTCCTCGACGAGTCCATCAAGGCCGACAACGCCTGCCTGGCCGCCGCCCATCGCCCAGGCCTCCTCCGCGCCATGCACCTCTGCCGCGGCAACAACCGCAGCCACTGGTACGCCGAAGGGGGCTACGACGCCATCGCGGAGAAGCTGTTCGGCACCATGGACGTGGACCGATTCCTCCTGGAGTACGACGACGCGCGCTCGGGCAGCTTCGAGCCGTTGCGCCTCGTGCCGCGGGACAAGACGGTCGTGCTCGGGCTCGTCAGCTCCAAACGGCCCGAGATCGAGAAGCCGGATGACCTGGCCCGCCGCGTGGACGAAGCGGCCCGCCATTTCCCGCTCGAGAACCTCGCCCTCAGCCCGCAGTGCGGCTTCGCCTCCACCATGGAGGGCAACCTGCTCAGCGAAGACGACCAGTGGGCGAAGCTCCGCCTGGTCGTGGAGGTCGCCACCCGCGTCTGGGGCTGACCGCGTCGTGAGGTGCGTCACGACCGGCCGATCCGGTGACGGCGGCGGGAATACCCGGCCCCGGTGACCGGGATTACGTCCACCGCGGACCGCTAATCGTCTCCTCCCCCATCTTCCTCACATCCTCGGCGCACGCGCGCTGGTGGAGTCAACGCTCTCCCGAAGCAAGGAGTCCCCATGACCCGTGCCGTTCCCGACTCACGCGCCAAGCGCGAAGCCGGATTCACGCTGATCGAGCTGCTGGTGGTCATCGCGATCATCGCGATCCTGATCGGCCTGCTCGTACCGGCCGTGCAGAAGGTCCGCGAGGCCGCCAACCGCTCGCGCTCCGTCAGCAGCCTCCATCAGATCCAGCTCGCGGAGGCGCAGTACTTCAAGGCCAACCAGGCCTACACGGACTCGCTCGAACGGCTGGGCCTGGGCGACCGTTTTCCCGAGAGCCAGAAGGACGGCCACCGCTTCTCGATCCAGCTCGTGAGCGCCGGCCCGGGTGGCGGCCCGCACCGTGCCGCGGGTCCCGGCGGTGGTCCGCACTACGTGGCGCTGGCCACGCCCGTGCTGCCCGGCGTCACCGGCGGCTCGGACTGCCAGGCCGATCCCTTCAGCCGCGTGCGCTGTGCGCCGAACCCCCTCGCTGACGAAGGACGCCGGCGGATGTTGCTCGCCATCCACACCCGCGCCGCTCACGATCTCGGCGCCCTCCTCGTGCAGATGCCGGAGGCCCTGGACGCGGCGGCGCGCAAGCTCCAGGCCCGCGCCACCCTCGGCCAGGTCTTCGAAGAAGTGGACCTCGACGGCGACGGCAGCGTCCGAATCGCGGACATCCTCGGGCTGCGCGATCGCGACGGCTTCCAGGAGCTTCTGCCCTACATCGAGAAGCAAATGCAGCTTGGAGTGGCGGGCGAGGACTTCGACTCCATGAAGGGCGTGACGATGGCGATGCTCCGCTCGCCGGAGTTCCGGCCGGCCGCGTTCGCGGCCGCCTTCACGGGAGGCGTCTCTCAGCTGCTCCCCGCCGTGCAGGTTCCGGCCGTTCAGCTCCCCGCCGTCCAGCTCGCCGCGTTCGGCGACGGCAGCGTGCGCCCCGGCGAGTCACGCCGCGGCGACGTCAACGGGGACGGCGTCAGCCTGCTCTCGCGCCTCGAGCCGGTGGATCCCAACAATCCCAACAACGTCGGCTGGTCCGGGCCCGTCACCGTGATTGGGGAAGACGGCGCCTCCCTCACCGGCATCCTGATCGGCTTGCTGCTGCCGGCGTCCGGAGGCCCATCGCTCCAGGGACTCGTCGTCATCCAGGACGGCACGAGCAACTTCGGGAGCGCGCCCGGCGCCGGCCGCGTGTCCGTCGAGTGGAGCCACGGGCTGGATGGCGGTTTCAATGCCCAGCTCGGCTTCAAGCCGTTCGTCCATCCCGGGGGCGTGAACTAAGAGGGGCGTACGGGGGGCACCGCCGCTGTCGCTACCAGGGCGGCGGTGCCCCGTCGCCACTCACTCGTGGCGCAAGGCCGACGCGGGGTCGATGCGCGCCGCCTGCCAGGCGGGAAGCGCGGCCGCGGCCAGCGCGATCGCGAAGAGCGCGACCGCGACCAGCGCGAACGTGACGGGGTCGCGCGGTCCCACGCCGAACAGCAACGCCGCCATCAGCCGCGTGAGCAGCGCGGAGGCGACGAGACCGATGGCGATCCCCACGCCGGCCATGCGCGCCGCTTCCCCGACGACGAGCCTCAGCACATCCGCCAGCCGCGCGCCCAGCGCCATTCGGACCCCGATCTCACCCGCCCGCTGCACCACCATGGTCGCCAGCACGCCGTAGAGGCCGATCCCGGCCAGGGCGGCCGCAACCGCCGCGAAGACGGAGAGCAACGAGGCGACGAAGCGCGGAGCCGCCAGCGACGCGGCCAGGCGCTCGCGCATGGTCGAGGTCGCGATGACGGCCAGCTCCGGATCGAGGCCGCTCACCGCGCGGCGCACGGCCGCGGCCGTCGCCGCGGGATCGGTCGCGGTGCGGACGGCGAGGACGCCCCATCCCCACGTGTGCTGGGCCGCGGGCACGTAGAGCTCCGGCTCCATCGCCCGGCCCAGGGTGCCGTGATGGACGTCGCCCACGACGCCCACGATCTCGAACACTTCCGGATCGCCGTCGGCCGTCCGTACGCCGATGCGGATGCGGCGGCCGATCGGGTCCTCGCCCGGAAACACCGTCCGGCTGAAGGACTCGTTGACCACCGCCACCGGCGTCGCCTCCCGCGTGTCGCTCTCCGCCGGCAGGCGGCCGCGCCGGAGCGGGATGCGCATGGCGTGGAAGTACCCGGGGGTGGCCGCGTGGTAGATGCTGCGCGGCTGGTCCGCGGGCGCCTGCTCGCGTCCGATGACGCTGAGGCGCGTGGTGACGGAATCGCTCGAGAACGGGAGCGGCGTCACGAGACCCGTCTCGGAAACGCCGGGGAGCGCGGCCAGCCGCGGCAAGAGGGACGCGTAGAACTGCGCACGCGAGGCCGGGGTCGAATAGCGCTTGGCGGGGAGGTTGATCTCCGCGGTCAGCACGCCGTCGGCGTCGAAGCCCGGCGGCTCCGACACGAGGTGGCGCAGGCTCTCCACGACCAGGCCCGCGCCCACGAGGAGAACGAGGGCCAGCGCGACCTCGGCCGCGACCAGCGCGCCGGACAGCCGGCGGCGGGCGAGGCCCGGCATCCGTCCGCCGTGCAGCGAATCCGCGGGCTGGACGCGCGTGGCCTGCAGTGCGGGCAGGAGGCCGAACGCGAGACCGGCCACGAGCGCGCTGGCCACGCCGAAGGCCAGGACGCGGAGGTCGACCGTGACCTCGTCCAGGCGCGGGACCTGCGCGGGCGCGAAGGCGACGATGAGGCTCACGAGCCAGGTGGCCAGCGCGATCCCCGCCGCCGCCCCCATCAGCCACAGCAGCACGATCTCGGTCAGGAGCTGGCGCGCCACCCGCAGGCGGCTCGCCCCCAGGGCCACCCGCACCGCGACCTCGTGGCGCCGCGCCAGCGCGCGCGGCAGGAGGAGGTGGGCCACGTTCGTGGCGGCGATCAGGAGAAGGAACGTCACCGCGACGAAGAGGACCACGATCGGCGGACGGGCCCCTTCGACCGTCGCCTCGTGCAGCCGGCGCACGTTCACGCCGCGCCCGCCGTTGCTGTCGGGGAAGGCCTGCTCGAGCCGCCGAGCGATCGTCGCCAGCTCGGTCGAGGCCTGCCCGGTGGTCGCGTCCGCGTGCAGGCGCGCGGCCACGTTGAGGTACCGTCCGCCGCGATTCTGCCCGTCCGCGCCGTCCGGAGCCAGGGGCAGGAACAGCTGCGCCTCGCGCACCGCGGCCGGAGGCTTGAACGCGGCGGGCAGGATGCCCACGACCGTGAAGGGCTCGCCGTCCAGGGTCATCGCGCGCCCGACCGCGAACTCGTCCGCGCTCATGCGCCGTTGCCAGAACGCGTGGGTGACGACGGCGACCTTCTCCGCGCGCCCGTCCGCCTCGCTCGAGAACGCGCGCCCGCGTGCGAGGACGACGGCGAAGACGTCGAAGAAGCCGGCGCTCACGCGCGCGGCCGGGACGTGCTGCGGCTCGGGGCCGCCGAGGACGGCGCCCGAAGCGTGATACGCGGCCATGGCGTCGAACGACCGGCTCTGGGCGCGCCAGTCCGCGAAGTCCGCGTACGAGACGGCGCCCGTCGTCTGGTGGCGCGCGGAATTGGTGGTGTACAAGGCGACCAGCCGCTCCGCGTGCGGGTAGGGCAGGGGCCGCAGGAGGACGCCGTCGACGACGCTGAACAGCGCCGTGCTGACGCCGATGCCGATGGCCATCGTGACGAGGGCGACGGCCAGGAAGCCGGGACTGCGCCGCAGGGAGCGTGCGGCGAGGCGGGCGTCGTTCATTGCGGGTTCTTCCTGCGGATCTCCTCGAGCCGCCTCTTCAGGTACTCCTCGTATTCCTTCTTGAGCTCGGGGTCCTTGGGCGTGCCGTAGATCTCGGCGGACTTGTATTTGCCCTCGTCGAACTTCTTGCGCGTCCACTCGTCGTGGACATGCACCTCGTCCGCGTTGTCCACGACCTTCTGAACGAGAGCGGGCGGGATGAAGTAGACGCCTTCGGCGTCGCCGAACACGAGGTCGCCCGGCATGACCGTCGCCTTGCCGATGCGCACGGGGACGTTGATGCCGCTGATGATCACGTTGTTGATGGCGCTCGGATGGGCGGCCCGGAAGTAGGCCGGCATGTCCATCTTCGAGATGCCCTCGAGGTCGCGGATGGACCCGTCCACGACCAGCCCGCCGTTCTTCGTCGTCCGCATGATGTAGTAGAAGAGGTTGTCGCCGACGATCGTCCCCCCTTCCTCCTGGCCGAAGAGGTCCACCACCAGCACGTCGCCGGGCTGCAGCATGTCGATGGCGGTCTGGTTGAACATGCGCGGCTGTCCCGCCGCTTTCGCCCGGTCGTTGATGACGGTCTCGAGGTCGGGCCGCAGGGGCATGAACTGCAGCGTGAACGCGCGCCCGGCCAGCTTCAGGCCGGGATGAAGGACGCGGAAGTCGCCCGCGTATTGGTTGCGAAATCCCTCCTTGGGCAGGACGGCGAAGACCTCTTCCGCGGAGAGGCCGCGGGCGCGCTGGACCAGTGCATCGGGAACCTTGGGGCGGCCGTCCGGGAACCGCTCGAACGGGTTCTGCGCCGTCAGCTCGACCATCTGGTCCTTCGAGAGCGTGAAGATCTGCGCGTGCGCGCGCGCGGGCGTCATCAGCGCCGCGGCGAAGAGGGAAAGGCCGAAGATCATGGAAGGCTTCATCGTCGCTTCCTTTCCAATGGGCGGTCCGGGGTGGTGGCCCCCATTTTCGTTCCGGAACGAAAACCTGTCACCCCCGTGCTAGCATCCAGCCCGCGCGCGATGAGCGGCCAGGGCGGCGGCACTCGGACCGGCCGGCGCCGGGTGGCGGCCACCACGGTCGCGGTCCTGATCGCCTGCGCGTCCTTCCCGGCCCTCGGCGCCGCGGCCGTCCAGGTCGGCCTGGAAGTCGTCGACGCGGATGGCGGCGCGCCCCTGCGGGGCAAGAAGGTCGGCCTCGTCGTCACCCCCGGCTCCGTCACCGCCGACGGCCGTCATTCCATCGACGTCCTCCGTAAGGCGGGAGTGAACGTCGTCCGTCTCTTCGCCCACGAGCGCGCGCTCCGCACGCGCACGGCGGTGTGGGATCGCGTGGCCCAGAACCTGGACGGCACGCCGTTCCTCGGCCGGCCGGAGGCCGAATCGGCCGGCCGCCGCGTCGACGCGGACACGCGGCTGCCCATCGTCGACCTCGGCAGCGCCAAGCTCGCCGCGGATGACGTCCGCGATCTCGACGCGATCGTCTTCGACCTGCAGGATCCGGGCGTGCGGTTCTTCACGGTGATGGGCCGCCTCCAGCAGTGCATGGAGACCGCTGCGGATGCGGGCATCGAGTTCGTGGTGCTGGACCGGCCCAATCCGCTCGGCGGTGACCTCGTCGAGGGGCCGGCGCGCGAAGCCGGTCCGACCGTTCGCGCCGTTCTCACGAATCTCGCGCCGGGCCCGCTCGTCCATGGCCTGACGACGGGGGAGATGGCGCAGATCATTCGTTCGCGCCTTCGCAAGCCGCTGCGGCTGACCGTGGTGCCCATGAAGGGCTGGAAGCGCGGCATGACCTGGGCGGACACGGGCCGGCCGTGGGCGTCGATCGCGCCGAACCTCCGCAGCCCGGAAGCGGCGCTCGTCTATCCGGGACTCGGACTCCTGGAAGCGACGAACGTCTCGGAGGGGCGCGGGACGGACCAGCCTTTCCTGCTCTTCGGCGCCCCGTGGCTCGAGGGGGGAAAGCTGCCGTCCGTCTCCACGACGGGCTTCGCGATCGAGCCGGCACGCTTCACGCCGCGGCCCTCCGCCTTCGCGGTGAATCCGAAGCACAAGGACGCGGAATGCGTGGGGGCGCGCGTCGCCGTCCGCGATCCATCCGCGGCGCACCCGTACGAGTTCGGTGTCGAGCTGCTCCGCTTTCTCACGGGCCAGAAGGGATTCGCCTGGTCGGCGCCGACCGCCCTCGACGACCTCGTGGGCACGGCGCGGCTGCGCAAGGCCCTGGACGCGGGGGAGAGCGCGGCCCAGATCCTGGCCGCGGACGCGCCCGCCATCGAGAAGTTCCGGAAGGACCGCGCGAAGTTCCTGCTCTACTGACGGAAGCGCCCGGGCGCGCGCACGGTGTCACGAATCGACCGTCGGCGTGGACGACGGATGCGCTGCGGCCACGCACCCAGACAAGCGCGGAACGCGTCGGACCATTCATCCACTGTCTGAGACGGTCTCACGGCCTGGCTACTGCCGTCCCGAACCGACCTCTCGCGTCGCGATTTCATCCGTTCGAGTATAGAGGCTCTCGTTTGGTCAGACCCGCGGAATCAGGGCCGGCACCTCCGCCCGGTACTTCTCGTACTCCGGCCCGAATCGGTCGAGCAGGAGCCGCTCTTCCTGCTTCAGCTTCACGAACAGGCCGGCGAACACGATGGGGAGGCCGAGGAACGCGGCCCGCGAATCGCGCGTGAGCGCAGTCCCGAGGAGGGCGAGCAACAGGCCGGAATAGATGGGATGGCGCGTGATGGCGTAGGGGCCGCCGCGGACGAGCGCGTGCTCCGCCTTCAGGGCGACGGTGCCGCTCCAGAAGCGTCCGATCTCCACGCGCGCCCATACTGCGAACCCGAGGCCGACGACGCACAGCACGACGCCGGTCCACCCGATCCACGCTCTCGCGGGATAGACCTGCTGCAGGAGCGGCCCCAGCCACGCATGCCGCCCCAGGATCAGGACCGCGCCCGCGGCCACGAGCAGCCCGTGGACCAGGCGGCCCGTCCCCGACTGGCGCACGACGGACCGCGCGGCGGTCAGGGCGGCGAGCATCCAGCCCACGAGCCAAACGAGCCAGAGATAACCGATCGCCTCGAGAGGCCGCATCACGCCGCTCCTTCGGATTCGAGGGGCAGGTCGCGCGCCGGGGACTCGCCCGTCGGCACGTGGCGCAACAGGACCATGGCCACGACGGCGGTGGCGATCGCGACCACGGCGCAGATGGCCGCCGTCATCTCGAACGCGTGCCCGAAGGCGGCGCGCGCGGTATCGAGGAGAGGAGCGCGCACGTCCTCCGGAAGCCGCGCCGCCTCCGCGACCGCGCCGCCCAGCGTCGCCTTCGCGACCGCGGCCGCGCCGGACGGGACACCTGACGGGACGCCTGCCGTCATCGCCCCACGATACACCGCGGTCCCGATGCTCCCGAGGATGGCGATGCCGAGCGCGCCGCCCAGCTCCGAGCTCGTCTCCGAGATCGCGGACGCGGCCCCCGCGCGCTCGACGGGCGCGCTGCCGACGATGAGGTCGGTGGCCAGGATGACGACGGGCGAGATCCCCAGCGAATAGATGACGGAGCCGATCACGATCACCGTCGTCCCGGAGGCCGGATCGATCTGGCTGAGGATCGCGAACCCGATGGCGGCGACGATCAGCCCGGCACCGATCAGGTGCGGCGGGCGGACGCGCCGGACGAGCACGGGCACGATCATCGAGGCCACGATGAACGCCGCCATCGACGGTATCGTCCAGAGCCCGGCCGTCAGCGGCGACAGCCCGAGCACGAGCTGCAGGTACTGCGCGATGAAGACGTAGATCCCGAATGCGACGAACGTGCCGATCATGTAGACGACGAGCGACCCGCTGAAGGCGAGCGATCGGAACAGGCGGAGGTCGATCAACGGATCGGCGAGCGCGAGCTGCCGACGCACGAAAGCGATGCCGATGGCCACCCCCACCACGATCGACGCGACGGGCAGCCACTGGAGACCATCCTCCGCGATCCGCTTGAGGCCGTAGATCACCGAGAGCACGGCGGCCAGGGACAGGGCGGCGCTCGGCAGGTCCAGGCGGCCCGCGTCGGGATCCCGGAACTCCGGCAGCAGAAACGGCCCGAGCACGAGCAGGAGGAGCATCACGGGCACGCCGATGAGGAACACCGCGCCCCACCAGTAGTGCTCCAGCACGATCCCGCCCAGGATCGGCCCGACGGCGCCGCCCAGCGAGTAGCTGGTCACCCAGATCCCGATGGCGACCGTGCGCTGTCGGGCATCGAGGAACATGTTCCGGATCAGCGAGAGCGTGGACGGTGCCAGCGTCGCCCCCGCGATCCCGAGCAGCGCGCGCGTCGCGATCAGCATCGACGCACTGGTCGAGAACGCGGCGATCACCGACGCCAGGCCGAAGGCGGCCGCCCCGATCATCAGGAGCTTCCGCCGCCCGATCCGATCGCCCAGCGTACCCATGGTGATGAGCGAGCCCGCCACCAGGAACCCGTAGATGTCCACGATCCACAGGAGCTGCGCGGCCGTGGGCTTGAGGTCCGCGCTGAGGCGCGGCACGGCCAGGTTCAGGACCGTGAGGTCCATGGAGTAAAGAACGCAGGGCAGCGCGATGACGGCGAGCCCGAGCCACTCCCGCCGCCCGGCCCGGTTCGAGAGGGGTGCGGCCATGAACGTCCTTGTCGGGCCCCCGACGGTCCTATATTGACATCGCGGACCGCGCGGCGTTCATTCCGGGAGCCGCGTCAAGATATGTCCGGTCGTGACCTCTTGAGGGACCGTCACCAGCCGGCTGGCTCGCAGTTCATCCAGAAGCAGCTCCGCCAGGGCCGGTACCACGAGCGCCTTCTGTCCGTACAGGCCCCGCACGGGGTCGCCGGTCAGCGCCTTGAAGTCACCGGGACCTATTCCGCGGAGGTAGGACTGCACCTCCGCCCGGTTCACGGGCGGAGCGGTCATGGTTCCGAAGGATCGATCGATGGTGCGGTGGCCGTTCAGGACCTCGTCGTAGCTCTTCTGGTCGGCCGTCCAACGTCCGGAGCCGTCGCGCAGCCAGCCTCGCACCACGAGGGGGACGACGGCGCCGTCTTCGCCCACGGCGATGATCTCCGGACCGATGGCGCCCCGATTCACGAGGTCGCGCAAGCGAGAGAGCGACGACGGAGGAGTCAGGCGGCCGAGCTCCTGCTCGATGGCCGCCCGGGCGCGCTGCTGGTAGGCCGCGCGCGCGCTCGCGTAGTCCGGCGCCGGGTCGAAGTCGTTGGCGGCGGCGCGCACGTAGCCGTAGGGCACCAGGATGCTGCGGATGGTCGCGGACCCCTTTTCCTGCCAGGACAGCTGGAAGCTGTTGCTGCCGGCGTCGAGGACGATGCGCCCGGGCCGGCGGAAGGATCCCGCCACGTAGGAATAGGCCGCCTCCTGCATGGGGCTGAGCACGTCGAACCCGACCCCCGTCGCCGCCTTCACCCGCGCCGCCACTTCGGCGACGTTGGTGGCGTCCCGCGCCCACTGGGTGGCTCCGGCGGCCACGATCGTGCCCCCGTCGAGGGCGCACATCTCCTTGTACTCGTCGATCGTGCTCACGAGAGCGCCGACGGCGTCCGGCGGCAGCGGACCGGCGGTGCGCGTCTTGGCGTCGAAGACGAGCGCGCCCATGCCGAGCGTCCGCTTGCAGATCCGCTCCTCGCGGATCGTCTGCGGCCGCCCCTTCTCCATCGACACCACGCTCAGCTTCACGGACCGGCTGCCGAGGTCGATGCCGCAATGGACGGTCCGTCCGGTTCCGGCCTTGACCGGGACCTGCTTGTCGGGCGCGATGACGCACGAGCTCGGCGGGGGCTCGCCGGCGGCGGCCCAAGCGGCCGCCCTCAACACGAGAGCGGCCACGGCGAGCGTCCTGGAGGCTCCGGGCCAGGTCATCTCCATCCCAGTTGGCGTAGGCTTCTAGCACAGCTTTCCCGTCGGTGCATCATTTCGGAGCGGAGGCGCGATGACCATATGGACGCGGCGGCAGTTCGTGCGCGCGACGGCGGCGGCGGGAGCGGCGGCGGCGGTCGGTCCGCGCGGTGTGCTGGGCGCGAACGACCGCATCGGAGTCGCGCTCATTGGTTGCGGCGGTCGCGGCTCCCAGCTCTGGCCGCATTTCCTGGCCCGCGCCGACGTGACGCCGGCGGCGGTCTGCGACGTCTACGAGCCCTTCCGCAATCGCGCCGCCCAGGCGGTGGGGCGGCCCGTGGCCGTCGAGAAGGACTTCCGCCGCGTGCTCGATCGTCGTGACGTGGACGCCGTGGTCGTGGCCGTCCCCGACCACTGGCACGCCCTGCAGACGGTGATGGCCTGCCAGGCGGGCAAAGATGTCTACGTCGAGAAACCGCTCTCGTTGACCGTCCGCGAGGGCCGCCTCATGACGACGGCCGCGCGCACCCACGGCCGCATCGTGCAGGCGGGCAGCCAGCAGCGCTCGGGCGTGCACTACGCGCATGCGGTCAAGCTCGTCCAGGACGGAGCGATCGGAGCCGTCCACAAGATCACGGCCGGGTTCACACGCAACGTCATGCCGGGCTTCACCGCGCGCGAGCTGCGCGGCGGGCTCACCCCGGAGCTGGACTGGGACATGTGGCTCGGGCCCGCGCCCCAGGTTCCCTTCGACCCCTTCCGCTGCATCTACCACTTCCGCTGGTTCTGGAGCTATTCGGGCGGCCAGATGACGAACTGGGGCGCGCACGACCTCGACATCGCGCGCTGGGCGCTGGGCGCGCGCGCACCCGCGTCGGTCACCGGCTTCGGCGGGCGGTTCGCTCTCACCGACGGGGGCGAGACTCCCGACGTCCAGGAAGTCCTGTACGACTTCCCGGAGGCGAGCCTGGGCGGCGGCAAGGGATGCGTCGTGTCCTGGACCGTGCGCGAGGTCGGAGCGAGCAAGGGCGAGCCCCTCGTCTTCCACGGCACCAAGGGCGCGCTGGCCATCAGCCGCCGCGGCTTCAAGGTGACGCCCGACGTCTGGAAGGCGGACCCGAAGAACGAGACGCCCGCGACCGCGGCGCTGGAGGAGCCGGGGGCCGACATCGGCGTGTTCGACGCGGCGCACATCGGCGCGTTCATCGATGCCGTCCGTTCCCGGAAGCGGCCGGCAGCCGACGTCGAAGAGGGGCACCTGACCGCGGCCATGTGCCATCTCGGGAACATCGCGACGCGTCTCGGCCGCAGCCTGCGCTGGGACGCGGAGAAGGAGGAATGTGTGGGGGACGCGGAAGCGAACGGCCGGCTGCACTACGCGTATCGGAAGCCATGGACGCTGTGACGCGCTGCGGCCACCAACGGGTTGAGTGGCTGAGGCGCCGGTTCCTGGTCGTCACCACGGGCGCGGTCGCGGGAGCCGTTGTCTCAGGGGGGGACGCGGGCGCGGCGCCCGCCGGCTTTCGCGGGACCCTGTGCCTGTTCTCCAAGCACCTGCCGTCGCTGGAGGCGCGGCCTCTCGCCCAGGCGGTCAAGTCGCTCGGATTCGCGGGGATCGACCTCACCGTGCGCCCCGGCGGTCACGTGGTTCCGGAGCGGGCGGCGGAAGACCTCCCGCGCTTCCTGAAGGCCGTGCGCGACGAGGGAGTGGCGGTCCCGATGATCACGACCGCGCTCGTCTCTTCATCCGAGCCGACCGCACGCCCGATACTCGAGACGGCCGGCGCCCACGGGGTGGCCCTCTTCAAGCCCGGCTACTACCGTTACGCGTTTGCGGACGCGCGCCAAGATCTCGCGGACACGGCCGCTGCGCTGCGAGGCTTGGCCGGTCTGGGTGCGCAGTACGGCGTCGCGCTCGGCTTCCACAACCACGCCGGATACGTCGGCGGCGGAGTGTGGGACGTGGTGCCGATCGTCGACGCGCTCCCTCCGCGGTGGGCCGGCTACTACTTCGACGTCCGCCACGCGGTCGTGGAAGGAGGCGACGGCGGCTGGCGCTCGGCCCTGAGCGCGGTGGCCCCGCGTATAAAGATGATCGCGGTCAAGGACTTCTTCTGGGAGAAGGGCCCCAAGGGCTGGCAGCAGCGAAACTGCCCCCTGGGCGAGGGGATGGTGGACTGGAAGGCGTTCTACGCCGCCCTCGCTCGCAGCGGATTCCAGGGGCCGGTGTCGCTCCACCTCGAATACGAGATCCCCGGCGCGACGGCCGCGGCGAAAGCGGAGGCGACGCTGGCGGCGGCGGCGCGGGACCTGGCCGTCCTGAAGGCCGGGCTCGCCGAGGCGTACGGCCCTTCATGAGGATCAGCCGGCGCGGCTTCCTGGGGGGACTGGCTGCCGCCCCGCTCGCCGCGCCCGCACGGCGCGGGCCCGCCATCGCCACACCGCTGTCCACGGACATCCGCATCGCCGAGGTCCGCCACGACTACGAGGACTTCGTCTACCGCGCGCCCTACAAGTTCGGCGGCCGCGTGGTGGACCGCGTCACGCTACTCAACGTGCACTGCCGGGTGGAGACGCGCGCGGGGAAGAGCGCGTGGGGTTTCGGGTCGATGACCCTCGGCAACATGTGGGCGTTCCCGTCGAAGACGATGTCGTACGACACGACGCTCGGGGCCATGAAGGGCCTGGCCGAGCGGATCGACGGCCTCACCGCCGTGTGCCGGGAGACGGGACATCCCCTCGACCTCTCGCTCGTCCTGGAGCCGGAATATCTGGGCGCGGCCGCGGACGTGTCACGCGCGCTCGCGCTCGATCAGCCGATCCCGAAGCTGTGTACGCTCGTGGTGGCCAGCCCGTTCGACGCCGCCATCCACGACGCGTTCGGCAAGGTCCATGGGCGCAACGCCTACGCTTGTTACGGGCCGGATCTCCTTCCGTCCGACCTGTCGCGCTATCTGGGCCCGGAGTTCCGCGGCGATCGGCTGGACCGGTTCCTGCGGGAGCGGCCCCCCGAGCGCATTCCGGTCTTCCACAGCGTGGGCGGACTCGATCCGCTGGAGGCGCGCGACGTCGAGAAGCCGATCGGCGACGGCCTGCCCGAGACCCTGCCGGAATGGATCGACTACAACGGCATCGTCCGCATCAAGATCAAGCTCAGCGGCGAGGACCTGAAGTGGGACGTCGAACGGACCTTGCGCATCGATCGCGTCGCGGCGGAGGTGCAGGCGCGACGGGGGATCACGGACTGGAAGTACTGCCTCGACTTCAACGAGCGCTGCCCGAACGTGGCCTACGTCCTCGATTGCCTGCGTCAGATACGGGAGGGCACGCCGGGCGGCTTCGCGCGCATCCTCTACGTGGAGCAGCCGACGGCGCGGGACCTCGCCGCCAACCGCGGCAACGTCATGCAGGAGGCGGCGAAGCTGCGGCCGGTGGTGATCGACGAGTCGCTCACCGACCTCGAGAGCCTGCGCCTCGCGCGCGAGATGGGCTACAACGGCGTCGCGCTCAAGGCCTGCAAGGGCCAGAGCCAGGCCATGCTGATGGCGGCGGCGGCCCGGAAGTACGACATGTTCGTGTGCGTCCAGGATCTGACCTGTCCGGGCGCCTCGCTCATCCATTCCGTCGGGATCTCGGCGCACGTCCCCGCCGTCGCCGGCATCGAGGCCAACGCGCGCCAATACGTGCCCGCCGCGAACAAGCCGTGGGAGGAGAGCTTCCCCGGCATCTTCAAGGTCCGCGACGGGCACGTGCGGCCGGCCGGCATCCTGGGCCCGGGGCTCGGGATCCCGAGCGATTTCATTTCTCGCTGACGGCGGGGTCGTCGTAGAGCTGGAAGATCCGGGTCTCCCCGTCGCCGGCGACGGCGAGGAACTTCTTGGCCCATTCGATGGCCTCGGCCTTCGAGCCGGCTTTCACGACCGCGAGGCCGCCGACGACCTCCTTGGCCTCGGCGAACGGGCCGTCGGTGGCCTTGAAGTCCTTGCCCGACTTCCTGACCCTGGCCGCCTTCGAGCTCGGCAGGCAGCCCTCGGCCGAGAGGAGGACGCCGGCCTTCGTCCACTCCTCCATCAGCGTGCCCATCTCGGCGATCTCCTGGGGAGTCGGAGGCTCGCCCGCCTCGTGCCTTCTCATCACGGGATCGTCCGGCGTGTAGATCATGAGGAATCGCATTGTCGGGTCTCCTTGCCTGCCCCTCTGATTACACGACGAACCAGGGGCCGCGAAATCGACACCGGTTTCGGAATCTTCGCGGGGTCGGTCTAGGCCCGGGTCCAGATCTGGCCGTAGGTCGTGACCAGTCCGTGCTCGTCGACCTCGAGCTCCGCGACGAAGCGGCCGCCCGCGGACGAGTATCGATACCGGCGCTCGTCGAGCCGGCGATATTCCTGGGGCAGCCGTTCGACGGTCAGCTCGGGGAACCGGACCCACGCCGCGGTCACGGCCCTGGACTCGCCGACCGCAAGGTTGAGCCGCCGGATCGGCAGCGTGTTCGTGGACGGCGTCCATCCGAGGTCGACGTCGACGCACTCGCGCAGCGTCGCTTCCGGACGACCCTCGACCCACCACAAGCCATCCTTCACGGCGAGCTGCAAGGACCGCTCACCGTCGGGCCCTCTCAGGTCGACGGTGACGGATCGGGTCACCCAGGCGGCGTCGCAGGTGACGTCGTAGCTCGCGTCGAACGACTCGCCGCCCTCCAGGAGGCCGATCGTGCCCCCGAGCTTGTAGCGGTCCCGTTCTCGCGAGAGCCCGCAGCGCTCGAAGCCGACCGCGTCCACCCGCCTCCACGCGATGATCGCCATCATCAGGTGGAACGTACCCCCAACGGCCGAAATTTCCACAACCGGGCGGCCAACCTTATCCTTGGGGCCGGCATCTCACCGACCATGTGGACACAAGACGTCCGCTACGCCATCCGGATCCTGCGCCGCTCGCCGGGGTTCGCTGCCACCGCGATCCTGACCCTGGCCGTCTCCATCGGCGCCAACGCCGCCATCTGGAGCGCGGTCAAGGGAATCCTGGTCGCCCCCTTGCCGTATCCGGATCCGGATCGCCTCGTGCGTTTGTTCGAGGAGGCGGCCACTACTCCCCATTTCCCGTTCTCGCCCGCGGACTTCCGCGACTACCGCGCCGAGCTGCGGATGTTCGACGGGATCGCCGCCTACGGGCGCAGCGACCTGCAGCTCGGCGATGCCCAGCCGCCGGAACAGCTCCGCGGGATGCGGGTCTCGGCCGGGTTCTTCACGCTGGTCGGCCATCCGCCCGTGCTCGGCCGCGACGTCGAACAGGGCGACGAGGTCCGGGGCGCGGCCGACGTGGCGATCCTCAGCTACTCGCTGTGGATGCGCCGCTTCCAGGGCGACCGGTCGGCGGTCGGGCGCACGGTGCGGCTCTCCGGGCGTCCCTTCCGCATCGTGGGCGTGCTCCCGAAAGGCTTCCAGCACGTCGGGGGGACGTACCAGACCTACGGGCACGGAGAGCCGGTCGACGTCTGGTGGCCGCTCGCGGTGCCGCGCGAGGAGCATCCCCGGCACCGGTTCTCGCACTACTACAACGTCGTCGGCCGCGTGCGGCGCGACGCGAGCCGGGCCGCGATGGAAGAGGACCTGCGGCAGGCGGGCGCGAGCGCGGCCTCACGCTATCCCGCGCCCCCGAGTCCCTGGAAGGCGCGCGCCGTGCCCCTCAAGGACGAGATCGTCGGCACCGCCGGGTCCACGCTCGGCGTCCTGGCCGGCGCGGCGCTGGCCGTGCTGATGCTCGCCTGTGTCAACGTCGCCGGGCTGATGCTGGGACGGGCGGTGGTGCGATCGCGCGAGATCAGCGTGCGCGCCGCGCTGGGGGCCACGCGCTGGCGCCTGGCGCTCCAGCTGCTCATCGAGAGCCTCGTGCTGGCCGGCGTGGGCGGGATGCTGGGGGTCGCTCTCGCGTATGGGGCGGTCTGGGCCGTCACGCGCTTCGGGCCCGCCGACATGCCCCGCCTCTCGATGATCGCCGTGGACGCGCAGGTGCTCGGCCTCGCCCTGTGCGCGACGGTCCTGAGCGCTGTGCTGTTCGGGCTCGCCCCAGCCTGGCGTCTGGCGCGGACCGCGGCGGGAGAGGCGATGAAGGAAGGCAGCCGTGCCATCGCGGGCTCCGCGCAGCAGCGCACTCGACACGCGCTGGCCGCCGCGGAAGTGGCGCTCGCGTTCGTGCTCGTGGTTTCGAGCGGCCTGCTCCTGCGCAGCTTCGTGTCGATGGTGACGCGAGATCCCGGCTTCCAGCCGGAGGGCGCGATGACCGCCTCCATCGAGCTGCCCACGGTCGTGTACGACGAGGCGGCGTCTCGCCAGTTCTTCCGGCGCGCGGCCGAGCGCGTGCGCGCGCTCCCGGGCGTCCGTGAGGCCGCGTTCAGCTCCGACCTCCCGTGGACGAACTACGACGAGAACACGAGCTTCGAGATCGTGGGCCGCTCCTCCGCGAAGGACGAGGGGCCGGGGGCGCGCTATCACTTCGTCACGACGGGCTTCCTGCGGGCGACGGGCACCCCGCTCCGGGCCGGCCGCGATCTCGCTGAGTCGGACGGGGACGGCGCGCCCCCGGTGATCCTGATGAACGAGGCGGCCGCGCGGACGTACTGGACGACGCCGGCGGCCGCGGTGGGCGCGCGCGTGAGCCTGTGGGGCAAGGAGCGGACGATCGCCGGCGTGATCGGCGACGTGTCGGACATGCCGTGGCACGAGCGCAGCGTGCCCGCGCTGTATTTTCCGCAGCCGCAGGCGTGGTATCCCCAACGGATGTTCCTGGTCGTCCGGTACGAGGCCGGCCTGTCGTCGGTCACCGAGTCCATCCGCCGCGCCGTGGCCGAGATCGATCCCCAGCTCCCGCTCGCGAACGTGCGGCCGCTCGAAAGCGTCGCCACGGCCGCCACCGCGACGCGCCGGTTCACCCTGTGGCTGGTGGCGGCGTTCGGGCTGACGTCGTTCTTCCTCGCTGTGGTGGGGATCTACGGCGTGATGGCCCAGGCCGTGGGCCAGCGCCGCCAGGAGTTCGGCGTCCGGCAAGCCCTGGGCGCGACGCCGCGCGACATCTTGCGCCTCGTCTTCTCGAGCGGCGCGGGGATGACGGTCGTCGGGCTCGTCGTCGGCGTCGCGCTGGCTCTGGGATCAACGCGACTGCTGACGTCGTTGCTCTACGGCGTGACTCCCCTCGATCCGGCGACGTTCGTGAGCGTGGCCGCGGTCCTGATGGGGGCGGCCGCGGCGGCGACCTACCTCCCCGCCCGCCGTGCGACGCGGGTCAGCCCGGCCGTGGCCCTCCGGAACGACTAGGGCGTCGCTTCAGGGCAGGGGCTCGTAGTCTCCGGCCAGGGTTTGCGCGCATTGCGTCACCGGCGCGCCGGCCACGTTCGCGGACCCGGTGATCAGCGACGTCGAATCGCAGAAGAGGTCGGTCGCATTGCCCATGACCGGCGCTGGAGCCGCGCTCGACCGCAGCGCGATCGTCGATTGGTTCACCGCCACCAGCCCGCCGTGGGCGCCGCCGCTGACGCGCGATCCGGCCAGGCTGGCCGTGGATCCATTGGCGACGAACACGCCCTGGCCGATGCTGCCCGTGATGTCGAGGTTCGGGCCGGCATTGAAGATCCCGCCGTCGGTCACGTACACCGCGGCCGAGTTGTATCCCCAGGTCTGGCCGGCACCGGTGATGCGCAGGGGCACGTTCGTGTTCCCGTTGAACGACGAACCAGCCTCGACGAAGACACCGTAGAAGCTCGTCCCGAAGGTGTTTTCGATCAGGACGTCGGGATGGCCGTCGCTAGGGAAGTAGGAGCCGAAGTCCGCGAGGTCCACGCTGCCCTTGGTGCCGATGTGGATCCCGGCCTGCATGTTCCGGATGGTGACGGCGTGGATGGTGACGTGGGACGCGCCCACGTCGATTCCGGCGTGCCACAGCGCGCCCGTCGTGTTCTCGAAGAGGCTGTCCTCGATGTGCACGTCGGAGCCGTCGTAGGCTCCCACCGAGCCGTATCCGTGATCGCGAGCGGTGATGCCGGCCAGCGAGATCTGGCTGTCCTCGAAAGCGATGATGCCGATCCCGCCGCCGGTCACGGTCAGGTTGCGCAGTCTCACGTCCCTGCTCCCGCGCCCGACCGAGATGCCCGAGATGGTCGGAGGCGCGGTGATGTCCAGTCCCTCGATGGTGACGCTGCGCGAGGCGTCCACGAAGACGAGCGTTCCCACCAGCGGATCGGGCGGCGTGGCCGGCTGGACGAGCGCTCCGCCCGCGGGGACCGCTCTCAAGGTGAGGCCGTCGAACCCCTTGATGACTACGTATTCGGCGCAGGTGCCTCGGACCCGCACCGTGTTCTCGATCTTCGGGTTCAGCCTGGCCAGCGCGCGATTGATCGATTCGCCGCGGGTGCAGTTGACCGTCACGCTGTCGGCGCTCGCCGTACCCGGCAGGACCAGTGCGACGGCGAGTCCCAGGATCCAACGCATGTGCACCTCCCTACGGCGCTCGAAGCGCCTCGTGCCATCGGTTGTGGGGGACCTATCGGAGGGGTGCCAGAGGATAACCGATCAGCCGGGCGGAGGCACCGGCCATCCCAGCGCACGCGCGATCCGCGCGGCGAGGACATCTCGCTCCTGTGCTGCGCGGCGACTCGCTACGGGATGAACGCGAGGTCCTCCGGCAGCATCGAGGTGGGGGTCTCGAAGAAGAGCCCCGCGCCGTCCGGGTCGATGGTGATGGCTCCGTCGCTGGCCAGGAACGTGGCGATCTGTTGCTGGGCGGCCAGCGCGTAGGGCGCACCCGGCCCCGTGATGTTCGTCAGGAAGGAGTGCGGGTTCTTGTTCACGGCGGGGTTCGCCGCGAATGCGAGGTCGTTCCGGAAGAGCGTGGCGCGGGACGCGAGGGCGCCGGCGCGCAGGATCGCGGTCGCCGTCGGGTTCGGGACCGTCTTGTCCCCGCGCGCGAACTGGACGATCACGGGCGCGGTGATCAGCGGGGCGTAGGCCGCCGGGTTGGCCGACTGCTGCGCCCACTCCGTGTTGTCGATGAAGGCCTGGATCGCGGAGGCGCCCGGCACGGTGTCGACCAGGAGCGGCAGGTCCCGGAGCGGGATGTTCTCGACGAACGACGTGAACGAGGCATTCGGCACCGCGTTGTAGAGCGAGGGGACGCGCGTGATCAGCGAGATGCCGACCAGCGGCCGGAAACTCGTGCTGAGTCGCGCGATCTCGATGACCGAGCCGCCGGGCACGTTCGGAACCCCGGCCCGGATGTCCGGCTCGAGGCCGAGGAGCTGCACGCCGTAGATGCCGCCGAACGACTGGCCGACGTAGTAGATTCGCGAGCCGCTCAGGTCGGCCGACCCGTCACCATCCACGTCGATGCCGTCCTCCAGCACCCGCACGAGCTGCATGAGGTCGATCACCGTCTGGCGCAGGCCGTCGCGGCTGGCGATCAGCGACTGCGCGCCGACGGCGTTGACGCCTTCCGTGGAGTCGATGGTGCCATTGCCGTCCTGGTCGATCCCCCGCCCGCCGCTCGAAAGCGTGACGGGCGCGTCGGCCGTGCGCAGCACGGTGTAGGTACCGAGCGCACCGCCGCCGTGGCCGACGACGTCGATGGCGATCGTCGCGACGCCGGCATGCGCGAGCGAGGAGGCCACCACCCAGGGCGCGCCGTTCTTGCTGTCGCCGAACCCGTGGCCGAAGATCGCCGTGGGCCAGCCGCCCGCCGGCGTCGGGCCGGCCGGGAGGAAGAGCGCGAACTGGATCTGGCTCGTCGATTGCGGGACAGGAGTTCCGCGTCTCGTGCCCGTGGCCGGGATCACCCCGGCCGCGGTCTCGTAGTTCGGCGATTCGTACGAACCGAACGCGATCGCCCCCACCGAGCCGGGGAAGATCGACAGCGCGGGCGTCGGCAGGAACGAAGTGGAGAACGTCGTCGTCCCGACCTGCCGCCGCCACTGGATTCCGGCGACCGAGGACAGCGGAAACACCGTTCGTTCGCCCGCCGCCCCCAGAGTGAAGGAAGCGGTCCCGGCGCCGAGCTGCGCCCGGATCTGCCTCGAGATCGCGTCGACACTCTGGGTCGTGAAGAGGCTCGCGGCCGCGATCTCGTTCAGTCTGGCGCCACCGGCCCTCGCCATCGGCAGCGCGGCCAGCAGCTCCAGGGCGTAGGCCTTCGTATGGTCATCCGCCGTCAACCAGAAGTGGAGGTCGTGGAGGAAATCCATCCTCTCCAGCGGCTCGCCATCGGTGCCGCGCACGTCGCGC
>Ga0207428_10001154_pt1 | contig 28569 bp, 26 predicted proteins | sample RhiMethybrSRZTD1_FD_187600 | JGI IMG/M metagenome (GOLD analysis project Ga0207428, IMG submission 187600) | Populus rhizosphere microbial communities from Tennessee, USA - Rhizosphere MetaG P. TD hybrid SRZTD1 (SPAdes) (version 3) | ecosystem: Host-associated > Plants > Roots > Rhizosphere >...
CCCATGTATGAGGCGACGAGGCCGGTTCCGAGCCCAACGGCCAGGATCGTGCCCATAATCGCCACGAAATAACGGGTCTTCTTGTTCGACATGAAAGGCTCCCTAAGCCAGTTTACGGTCTCCAGCGGCCCTAAGTTCCGCAATTCCTGAGATTTCTGGGCCGAAAAGCCCTATTGCTCGAGAATGTATTCCTTCTTTTCGACCACTCGGGTCGCAAGATACAGAAAACCGCCCAAATACGCGAAAAGCCAGAACAGGCAGACCATGGCTGGGGGGTTCTCCCTAAACATGCCCTGAAGCAGGCTGGCGACCCCGTCTGAGGGCATCGCATGGGGCACCAGCGCCTGCAGGTAGTAGGCGATGGTGAATTGCTTCAGGTAGCCGGGCAGGGCCAGGACGACCTGCTCCCAGCCGAAGGCAAAGATCAGCCCGATCACCAGCGGCCGCTTGAAAAACGCTCCGACGAACGAGAACACGCCGCCATACACGGCGAGCCCGAGGGCGATCAGGCCAAGGTCGACGAGCAGGCTCGGGAAGGTGCCCGGCAGCTGTGACAGGGGCACCAGGAGGAAATACACGATCATCACCGACGGCAGCACCACGAGGAAGGTGCACGCGAGATACGCGAGGAACTTGCCGACCAGCACCGCGCCGCGCGGAATCGGGCGCGTGAACAGATACGTGATCGTCTTGTCCTCGACTTCATCCGCCATCAGCGCGGTGCCGTAAAACACGCCCAGCACCGGAATGATGAATCGCAGGAACAGCATCCAGATCATCACGCCGAAAATGCCGAAGCCGGCGACGCGCTGACCGTTGACGCGCAGCGCCGACATGCCGAAGGTCTCGACCAGCTTGACGATCACCGCGAGCAGCACCGGCCCGCCAACGACGAGCCCCATGAAGATCGTGCGCCGCGACCACAGCATCTCGCCGAGCGAGAGGTCGAACACGCGTCGCGACGCCTCGAAGAACGACATGCGCTTGAAGCTATGCAGCATCGGCTTGATGGCCTTTTCTGCGCCGTCCGTGCTTTCTGTGGCCGTCATTGCTTCACCAGGTACTTGAACACGGCCTGCAGGTTGTCGTCGGGCGATTGCACTTCGTCGATCTGGCCGGCTTCGCCGCTCGCGGCCAGCTCGGTCAATCGCGCGTAGAAGCTGTCGGGGCGCGCGGTCTCGACGACCACCGCGTCCTTCTCGAACTTCATGCTGAGCACATCGTCCTCGGACAGGAACTTGCGCGCTAACGCGCGCGGATTCTGGCCGCGCACGTAGACCGTGTGCGGATGGGTGTCGATCAGATCGCGGATCTGATGCACGTTGCCTTCGGCGACAATGCGGCCGTTGTTGATCAACAGGATGTTCGAGGTCATCGACTCGATCTCGTGCAGGATGTGGCTCGAGACGATGATGTGCTTGCCGGCGCGCGCCCAGTCCTTGATCAGCCGGATGGTCTTGCGGCGCATCAGCGGATCCATGCCGGTCAGCGGCTCGTCGAGAATCAGCAGGTCGGGATCGTGGACGAGCGCCTGCGCCATCTTCACGCGCTGCCGCATGCCCTTGCTGTAGGCGCCGATCTTCTTCGCGGCGGCGTCGAGCAGGTCGACGCGATCGAGCGCGCGCTTCGCGGCCGCGTCGGCATCGGCGTCGTTGAGACCGTTGAGACGCACCAGCGCCGTGACCCATTCGAGCCCGGTCATGCGGTCGTAGAACGCATCCTGCTCGGGACAGAAACCAATGCGGGCGAACACCGCGGGGTTGCCCCAGATCGGCTCGTCCATCACGCGGATGGTGCCCTGGCTCGGCTTCAACTGGCCGGTCATCAGCTTCATGAACGTCGACTTGCCGGCGCCGTTCGGACCGAGCAGGCCGGTGATGCCCGGCGGGATCGACACGGTGACGTTGTTGAGGCCGCTCACCTGCCCGTACCACTTCGAGACGCCTTCGGCGTGGACGAGCGCGTTCATGTGACGATCTCCACGCCGCGCACGCGGCGCAGCAGGATCCAGATCGACCCGGCGATCAAGACGATCACGGCCAGGCCGGCCAGCGCCGGCGACAACTGGTACCGAGGCGTCAGGCGGAAGATGGAGTCGCCGAGTTGCTGCAACGCCGCGGTGGGCGCCAGCCACGCGAACTTGGTTGAGCCGGTGATGCCGCGCAGCGTGTTGAAGAGCGCCAGCGTGAAGAAGAACAAGCCCGCATACATCACGGCGACGAAGCGCGCGCTTTTCGACATCGACGACAGCGCCAGCATCGTCGTCGATGCCAGCAACACCAGCACGACCGAATACAGGGTGATCGCCGGAACGAGATACAGGTTGTTGCGAATGAACGTCAGGTCGCCGGCAAACACCGCCTGGGTGACGAGCAGCATCATCGCCGGCAGGAACGTCACCGACACGAGGAACAGGAACAGGATCGCGAGCTTGCCGGCAACGTATTCGGCGCTCGTCATCGGCTTGGACAGATACAGCTGCAGCGCGTTGGCGCGACGATCGTTGGCGATCAGCCCGGCGCCCACGTAAATGGTCATGAAGAAGACGAACAGTCCCTGCTGATCGAGGAACTCGCGGAACGTCTCGCCCTTGGGCGCCAGGAACGACGCCTGCGTGAACGTTTGCGACACGTAGATCTGCACGGCGCGCACCACGAACGGCGCCCACGCCCACAGCATCATGCCGATGAAGATGCGCTTGGTGACGACCGACATCACGCCGGCGCGCGCCATCACCTGCCAGGCCTTGCCGATCGCGGCCCGGGTGCCAAGGTAACGGCGATAGCCCTGATCATGAATAGGCATTAGGCCTCACCCACCGCGCGCGCGAAGACGTCTTCGAGCGTCGGGATGCTCGGACGCAGGTGCCGCACCTGGACCTTCTCCCGCGCCGCGAGCGCGAACAGGACTTTCGCGCTGTCGTCCGTCGCCCCCGGCACGAAGACGCGCATCACGTCTTCGTCGCTGTCGTGCACTTCATAGCCCGCGGCCTTCAGCACCTCGATGAACCGCGCCTCATCGCCCTTGATGCGGAGCTCGTAGACGCGCCCGGTCGTCCCCTTGAGCGCAGCAATCGGCCCATAGGTCGCGACCGTGCCCTTGTCCATCACCACGACGTGATCGCAGGTGTATTCGACGTCGGGCAGCAGGTGCGACGAGAGAATCAGGTTGACGTTCTTGTTGTGAGCGAGATCGCGGATCAACTCGAGCATCTCGTCGCGACCCTTGGGATCCATGCCGTTGGTCGGCTCGTCGAGGAACAGCAGATCGGGATCGTGGACGATCGCCTGCGCGAGCTTGATGCGCTGCTTCATGCCGGTCGAATACGTCTCGAGATTGCGATAGCGCGCCTCGCCGAGTCCGACGTAATACAGCACTTCGTGCGCGCGCTGCATCGCATCGATGGCCGGCAGGCCGGACAGCTGCGCGCAATACGCCACGAACGACACCGCGTTCATGCCCGGAATGTGCGAGTCGCTCTCGGGCATGTAGCCGATGCGCTCGCGAATCTCCAGCGGCGCGGTCGCGACATCGAGGTCGAGCACCTTCATCGAGCCCTTTTCGGGCACGAGGAAGCCGAGCAGCGATTTGAGGAGTGTGCTCTTGCCCGCGCCGTTGGGGCCGAGCAAGCCGACCGCGCCCGGCGGGAAGACGGCCGTAACGTCGTTCAGCGCGCGGTTCTTGCCGTACCGCACACTGAGAGAATCGGCTTTGACGACCGGCCCCTCGAACCGCGCAGTGGGCGGAGCCGGGGCCTGCACGTCTGGAATTGGTGGGATATCGGGCATGGGGCGCGGCTAGGAGTGTATACGCGGCAAGGCGTTACAGCGTTCCCCGCAAACCGAGCGCATCCGCCTGCAACCGCATGAAATTAATCACGTTGGTGACGTGATCCTCCAGAGGCAGGCCCATCAGCTCGGCGCCGCGGATCAGGTGATCGCGCGGCACCTGGCGGGCAAAAGCCTTGTCCTTCATGCGCTTGATGACCGACTTTGCCTCGAGGTCGAGCACGCTCTTGCTCGGCCGCACCAGCGAGGCCGCGGTCACGAAGCCGGCCAGCTCGTCGCACGCGACCAGGGCCTTTTCAACCGGCGACTCCGGCTGGATGCCGGTGATCTCGGAGGCATGCGACAGAATCGCGCGCATCACCCACTCCGGATAACCGAGCGATCGCAGGTGCTCGCAGCCCTTGTTGGGGTGATCGCCAAGCGTCGGATACTTTTCGTAATCGAAATCGTGGAGCAAGGCGACGACGGCCCACTCTTCTTCGTTGGCGCCCTGCTGGCGCGCGTAGCCGCGCACCGCGGCTTCAACGGCGAGCGCGTGCTTCCGCAAACTCTCGCTCTGCGTCCACTCGGTCAGTAACTGCCAGGCGGCATCACGGGACAGCGTCATGGCTCTCGATGATAATTCAGGCCGCGCAAAATCACGGCCTTGGCGTGGGCGTTGATCTTGTAGTCATCGATCTCGTCGGCCGTGACCCAGGCCACGCCCTCGGCATCCGAGCCCGGCACGGCCTCGCCGCCGTTCGCCCAGCACACGAAATCGACGATCACGAAGTGATAGCGGATCTTTCCCTGATCGTCGCGGTGCACGCGATCGAACGTCTCGATCACCGGCCCGACCTCGATATCGAGGCTGGTTTCCTCTTTGATTTCGCGGCGCGCTGCGTCTTGCAGCGACTCGCCCAGCTCGAGCAGCCCGCCGGGCAGCGACCACTCGCCCTTCCTCGGCTCGTGCGCGCGCTTGACGACGAGCGCCTTGCCGTCGCGCACCACCACCGCGCCGACGCCAACGACCGGATGCGCGGGGTATTCTCTGGCCATGAAGTCTCACACAGAATATCTGACCTTCAACATCCCGGCCCGCGTCGGCTTCGAAAACATCACGGCGAAGGTCGACGCCGCGGTGAGAAAAAGCGGCGTCAAGGAAGGCATGGTGCTCGTCAATGCCATGCACATCACGGCGTCGGTCTTCATCAATGACGACGAGAGCGGACTGCACAAGGACTACGCCAAATGGCTCGAGACGCTCGCGCCGTTCGATGCGTCACCGGAGCGCTACGCGCACAACCGCACCGGCGAAGACAACGCCGATGCGCACATGAAGCGCCAGATCATGGGCCGCGAAGTGGTCGTCGCCATTACCAAGGGCAACCTGGATTTTGGACCGTGGGAGCAAATCTTCTACGGAGAATTCGACGGCCGTCGAAACAAGCGCGTGTTGATAAAAGTGATTGGAGACTAGAGCGGCAGCGATGCCGCGGCGTTGAGATCGGCGGGCGCGAAATTCTTCTTCGCGATCTGGCGCAACCCCGCCGCGGCGATCATCGCCGCGTTGTCCGTCGACAGCGACAGTCTCGGAATGTAGACGGGGATCTCGCTGCGCTCCGCCTTGGCGAGCGCTTCGGCTCGCAGGCGCGAATTCGCCGACACGCCGCCGGCGATGCCGATTGATTTTGCGCCGTGCCAGCGCGCCGCCGCGAACGCGCGATCGATCAGGGTCTCGACCACACGGCGTTGGAAGCTCGCCGCCAGATCGACGATGTCGGCGTGTGGCAGCTGCTCGACGCCGAGCTCGGCCTGGCGTTGCCGCACGTGCCGCAACACCGCGGTCTTCAGCCCGCTGAAGCTGAAATCAAATCGGCCGTCGCGCTCCGGCGCATTGCGGTCGGGGTTCGTGAGCCGCGTGCCGGGCCAGCGAATCGCGGTCTCGTTGCCTTCCTTCGCGAGGCGATCGATGATCGGCCCGCCGGGATAGCCGAGCGACAGCAGCTTCGCCACCTTGTCGTAGGCTTCGCCTGCGGCGTCATCGCGCGTGCGGCCAAGCAGCTGATACTCGCCCTCGGTCTTGATCAGATACAGGCTGGTGTGGCCGCCGGACACGACCAGGACGATCGCCGGCAGCGCAATCGGGCCGTGTTCGAGCCAGATCGACTCGATGTGTCCCGCCAGGTGGTTCACGGCCACGAGCGGCTTGCCGAGCGACCAGGACGCCGCTTTCGCGAACGACACACCGACGAGAAGCGACCCGACCAGTCCGGGCCCCTGTGTCACGGCAAGGGCATCGACGTCGCGCCACTCGGCGCCGCCATCGGCGAGCGCTCGCTCGACGACGCCGCAGATGTCGCGCACGTGCTGGCGCGACGCGAGCTCGGGCACGACTCCGCCCCATTCGCGATGGATCTCGGCTTGCGAGGCGACGATGTTGGATCGCAAATGCCAGCGCCCGCCTTGTTCCTCGACGACGGCCGCGGCGGTTTCGTCGCAGGAGGTCTCAATCCCGAGGATAAACATTTCGGATCTCGGATTTCGGATCTCGGATCAATTGCCGAGTGCCGATTTCAGGGATTCACCGAACGGAGCTCGATAGATACCCTTCTCGGTAATTATCGCAGTTATGTACTTGGCGGGCGTCACGTCGAACGAAGGATTGCGCACGTGCGCGCCCTCGGGCGCGAGCTGCGTGCTGCCGACATGCGTAACCTCGCGCGGCGTGCGTTCCTCGATCGGAATCGCGTCGCCATCCCTGGTCGCCAGATCGATCGTCGACCACGGCGCCGCGACATAGAACGGAATGCCGTGCTCCTTCGCCAGCACGGCGACCGAGTAGGTGCCGATCTTGTTGGCGGTGTCGCCGTTGGCCGCGATCCGGTCCGCGCCGACCACGACGAGGTCGATGTCGCCGGCCTTCATCAGCGCGCCGGCCATGTTGTCGGTGATGACGGTCGTGTCGATGCCGTCCTTGACCAGCTCCCACGCGGTGAGTCTCGCACCCTGCAGAAAGGGCCGTGTCTCGTCGGCGAACACGCGGACGTGTCGTCCGGCTTCGACAGCGCCGCGAATCACGCCGAGCGCCGTGCCGTATCCGGCCGTCGCGAGCGCGCCGGCGTTGCAGTGCGTGAGGATCCGCGCCTCCGCGGGTACGAGCGCGGCGCCGTTGGCCCCGATCGCCCGGCAGCTCGCCAGGTCATCGTCGTGAATGCGATCGGCTTCCCTGCGCAGCCTGGCCTTGAGATCGTCGACCGATTCGCCGGCAAGCGCGCCCTCCGAGAACGCGCGCTTCATGCGCTCGATCGCCCAGAACAGGTTGACCGCGGTCGGCCGCGTCGCCGCCAGCAAATCGCAGTTCTTCTGGAACTCGGTGGTGAATTGCTTGGTGCCGGTCGCTTTGCTTCGCGCCGCGCCGAGCGCGAGGCCCATCGCCGCGCACACGCCGATCGCCGGCGCGCCCCGGATCGCCATGTTGTTGATCGCCTTGACGATGTCGTTGACGGTCTTGCACGTGACGTAGATCTCGTCGGCCGGCAGCTTGCGCTGATCGACCATGACGATGTCGTCACCCTGCCATGCAATTGTCGGGAGCATTAGTGCGTTCGATCATATCCCGACGGGAATGCGACTCCCGACGGGATTCTGCTTCCCGACGGGACCGGGTCTCCCGACGGGATCACAACAGCCGCTTGTCGAAGGGCAGCGGCAGCAGATCTTTCATTCGCATCGTCAGCTTGATCTCAGTCAGGTTGGCGATCACGACGTCGATGTCGCCGCAAAACTCCCAGATGATCTGCCGGCAGGCGCCGCACGGCGGCGTCGGGTCCTGCGTGTCCGCGACGACGGCGATTCGCGCAAACGATCGCTTCCCTTCAGACAAGGCCTTGAAGATGGCGACGCGCTCGGCACAGACGGTCAGGCCGTAGGTGGCATTCTCGACGTTGCAGCCGGTAATGATTTCGCCGCTGCCGGTTTCAAGCGCGGCACCCACCTTGAAGCCCGAGAAATCGGCGACCGCGTGTTCTCGCGCCTTCCTTGCCGCGGCGACGAGCTTGTCAGAGCCGGCCAACGATGCCCTCGAGGAGCGCGATGAACTGCCCCTTCACCTGCTGCGCGGTCTCCATCACCTCGGAATGATGCAGTGGTTCTGGAAAGACACCGGCGGCGGCATTGGTGATGCAGGAAATGCCGAGGACCTCGAGTCCCATGTGCCTCGCCACGATCGCTTCGGGCGCGGTCGACATGCCGACCGCGTCGGCGCCGAGCGTCCTGAACGCGCGAATCTCCGCCGGCGTTTCGTAACTCGGGCCGAGCACCGCGATGTAGACGCCGTGCTGAACCGGCACGCCAAGCGTTTTCGCGGCTTCGTCCGCGAGCGTCCGCAAGCGCGGCGAATAGACGTTGGTCATGTCCGGAAAGCGCAGGCCGAAGCGATCGTCGTTCGGCCCCACCAGTGGATTGGTGCCCATCAAGTTGACGTGATCGTCGATCACCATCAGCGCGCCGCGCGAGCAGTTCGGCGAAATGCCGCCGGCCGCGTTGGTCAGGATCACGCGCGGCACGCCGAGGCGTCCCATCACCCGCATCGCGAAGGTCACGGTCTGCATGTCGTGCCCTTCGTAGTGATGCACGCGACCCGACAGCGCCAGCACGCGCTTCTGCGCGATCGTGCCGCACACCAGTTTGCCGGCGTGGCCGATGACGCGCGACGCCGGCCAATGCGGGATGTCGCCGTAAGGTATCGTCACCGAATCGCCGACGTGATCCGCGAAGTCGCCGAGTCCCGATCCAAGAACGACGGCGACGTCCGCGTCGCCACACTTGTGTTTGCGCAGCCAGTCGGCTGCTTCGGTTGCCTGCTCGAATGCACTCACAATAGGAAGCCCACGATGATAGCCGTCAGGAAGTTCGCCAGGGTGCCGGCGAGCATCGCCCGCATGCCGAGCCGCGCCAGGTCGCCGCGCCGCGTCGGCGCCAGCGCGCTGATGCCGCCAATCTGCATGCCGATCGACGCAAAGTTCGCAAAGCCGCACAACGCAAACGTGGCGATCGCGAACGAACGCTCCGTGATCGCTCCGGCCTTGTGCAGATCGCCCAACTGAATGAACGCGATGAATTCATTGAGCACCATGCGCGTGCCGAGCAGATTGCCGATCTCGGGCGCATCCTGCCACGGCACGCCCAGGCTCCACGCCACCGGCGCGAACACCCACCCGAAGATCATCTGCAACGACAGGCCCATCTTTCCGAGGATGCCGTTAATCAGGTAGATGATCGACACGAACGAAATCAGCATCGCGCCGACATTCAGCGCGAGGTGAAGGCCCTCGCTGGTGCCGCGGCCGGCGGCGTCGATGACGTTGACGTCGGTTTGTTCGATCTGCAGCTTCACCGAGCCCCGCGTCTCCGGCGTCTCGGTTTCCGGCACGAACATCTTCGCCATCATCAGGGTGCCCGGCGCCGTCATGATCACGGCGGTCAGCAGGTGCTCGGCCTGGATGCCAAAGGCAATGTAGGCCGCCATGATGCCGCCGGAGATGTGCGCCATGCCCGACGTCATCACGGTCATCAGCTCCGACTGTGTCATCCGGGCGAGGAACGGCCTGATCGTCAGCGGCGCTTCGGTCTGTCCCATGAAAATACTGGCGGCCACGTTCAGCGATTCGGCGCCGCTCGCGCCCATCACCTTGTTCATCACGATGGCGAAGGCCCGCACAATCCACTGCATCACGCCGATGTAATAGAGAATCGCGAACAGTGCCGCGATGAAGATGATGGTCGGCAGAATCTGGAACGCGAAGATCGTCGCGTAGGCCTCGCCCGACGGTCCAAACACTCTGGTCATGGCGTCTTTCCAGATCGCCCCGTCGCCAAGCGGACCGAACACGAACCGCGATCCTTCCACCGAGAACGCCAGCAGCCGAGTGATCTTGCCACCCAGCCACTTGAATGCCTCGATGCCAACCGGTGTCTTGACGGCAATCAGCGCGAACAGGACCTGCAGTCCGAGGCCCCATCCGACGATGCGGAGGCTGATCGCGCGGCGATTGGTCGAGAGCGCGTAGGCGAGGCTCAGGATGCCGACCAGTCCGATCAACGGTTGCAGCCGCGTCAATATGTCCACATCATCCTCGTCTCAGAATCCATCGACGAACATCTGCTCGCCGGCATCGTGCACCCAGCCCATGACCAACGGCGCCTCCGCGGGCGCCGCGTCGCCGATCACCACCGCCGGCCCGGCCAGCGCCAGTGCCCCACTCAGCCGCGACTGATCGTTGTAGCGCAGTTCGATCACGTTCTCGCCCGCCGACACCTTTTCTCCGGGCTTCTTGTGCAGCAGGATGCCCGCCGACAGATCGACCGGATCGCTCTTCTTGTCGCGCCCCGCACCGAGCGCCACCGCGGTGCGGCCCACCAGCAGCGCGTCGAGCGAGGACACATAACCGGCCTTCGACGCCGTGATCATGTGCGTGTGACGCGCCGACGGCAATCGTTTCACATCATCGACCACCGCGACATCACCACCCTGCCACTTGATCATCTGGCGCAGTTTGTCGCGTGCCGCGCCGGACGCGAGTGACGCCCGCACCCTGGATTCGGCCTCGGCTTCGTTCGACGCCTTTCCTCCGAGCAGGACCATTCGCGACGCGAGCCGCACGATCAGCGCCGAGAGATCGGCCGGACCCTGTCCGCTCAGCACCTCGATGCATTCGGCGATCTCGACCGAGTTGCCCACGGCGCGCCCGAGCGGGGTGTCCATGCGCGTGATGAACGCTTCCGTGCGCAGGCCCGCGGCCGTCCCGATCGACACCAGCGCGCGCGCCAGCGCCCGCGCATCCTGCGGTTGTTGCATGAAGGCGCCGCGGCCGCACTTCACGTCGAGCACGAGCGCCGTACTGCCTTCAGCGAGCTTCTTGCTCATCACCGACGCCGCGATCAGCGGCAGGCTTTCGATCGTGGCGGTGACGTCGCGCAGCGCATACAGCTTCTTGTCCGCCGGCGCGATGTTCTCGGTCTGGCTGATCAGGCAGCAGCCAACTTCCGCGAGGATTTTTTTGTATTCGTCGAGCGACAGCGCAATACGGAACCCGGGGATGCTCTCGAGCTTGTCGAGCGTGCCGCCGGTATGCCCGAGGCCGCGGCCCGACATCTTCGGCACGACCACGCCGCACGCTGCCGCCAGCGGCGCCAGCACGATCGACACCTTGTCGCCAACACCGCCGGTGCTGTGCTTGCCGACCTTGATGCCGGGAATGTGATCGAGGGTGACGCGATCGCCCGAGCGCGCCATGGCGTCGGTCAACCAGCCGGTTTCCGCCGCGTTCATGCCCTTGAGGACGACCGCCATCAGCAGCGCCGAGGCCTGGTAATCCTCCCAGGACCCGTCGGTCACGCCGCGAACGAAGGATTCGATGGCCTCGCGCGACAGGGCTTCGCCGTCGCGCTTGGCGCGAATGATGTCCACCGCTCGCATGGGCGGTCGGCAGTATATCGTAGGATTTCTCATGACCCAGCGAGCGGCATCGGCCGCCGAGGCGACGCGGATGGCCATTGGCCTGGCCCGCGCGATGACCATCGGCCTGCGCAGCTGGGGTTTCTATCCACCCGAACATCCGGCGATCGCGGTGGCCGTCGAACGCGTCATCGCCGCGGCCACCGAAGCGTCGGCCGGCGGCATGATGCAGCTCGCGGTGACGCCACATGCGCTGCTGCTCGACGGCCTGCCGCTCGAGTCGAGCGATCAGGCGGCGGTGGAATGCGCCGAGCTGCTCCACGATCGCGACATCCTGCAGATCACCTTCGTCGCCGCACCGTCCGACGCCGTGGTGCGATCGCTGCTCGCGGTCCTGACGCTCGATCGCGAAACGCGCCGCGCGCGCGGCGGTCCCGCGGCGATCTGGTCCGCCGAGGATCAGGTCGCGATCCTCCTGGAACAGATCGACTACCAGGAGATCCTCGAGCGCGAGATCGACGAAGGCCCGGCGCGCCGCGATGCGACGTGGAAATCGATCGTCCGCTCGATCATCATGGGCCACTCGACGTTCACCGCTGCCGAGCAGTCGCGCCTCCTCGAGATCTCGCGCGACGTCGGCGCGATCGGCGAGCTGTGCAAGGACGCGCGCGAGCCGTTCTGCATGCCGGACGGATCGCCGATGCTGACCACGCAGGCGGCCACCGTGCTCGCGGTCTACCGGCACATCGCCAAGACGGTGACGGCGCTCGAGCCCGAGCGCGTCAAGGAAGTGATCGATTCGCTGGCGCTGGCCGCCGGCAACCTCGAGCCGGCGACCACGCTCGAAATGCTGCTGCAGGAAGAGCGCGCCGCCGAGGGCATTCCGATCGTCGCCGCGCTCAAGCAGTCGTTCGACGATCAGCAGGTGGCGCTGTTGCTGGCGCGCGCGATGTCGTCACCGGGACACGCGACCGATCGCCTCGCCAAGGTCCTCGACACGCTCGCGCCGGACCCGCAGCGCAAGAAGCGCGTGCTCACGCTGGCCAAGAAACTGATCAGCGAACGCGACTTCGGCAGCAAGCGCCCGATCGACGACATCCGCAAGTCGCTCGATGAACTGATGCTGCAGTACGACGAGACCACCTACGTTTCCAAGGACTACCGCGAATCGATGGACCAGGCGGCGAGCCGCGCCGCCGATCTCGCCGCGCGCGGCCTGCCGCCGGAGCTCGACGAATGGCTGGCCACGCTCGGCGCCGAGAGCGTGCGGCGGCTGTCCGGTCAGCTGTTGATCGATCTCCTGCGCAACGAAACCGTTGCCGGCCGCATGACCGAGATCGCGCGCGACATGGGCGCGTTCGTCGAAGAGCTGCTGCTGGCCGGCGCCTACGGCGAGTGCACGCCGGTCGTCGACGAGCTCGCCGCGGCGGTCGCTCGCAAGCCTGCGGTCGCGCCCGACGCCTGCCGCAAGGCCATCGACACCATCGGCGTCTCGAGCGCGCTCAGGGAGGCCGCCGGCACGCTCGCCGAACAAACCGCGGACGAGTTCGCGGCCTTCGAGCAACTGATCCGCGCGCTCGGCGTGTCGACCATCCCGGCGCTGGTCGCGGCGTATCAACGCGAAGACGGTACCGCGACCGAACGCGTCACGGCGCTGATCATCAAGCACGGCGCCCCCGCCATCCCCGCCATCGCGGCCGGGCTCGACGACAAGCCGTGGTTCGTGCAGCGCGAGCTGGCCAGGGCGCTTGGCAGGATCGGCACCGCCGCCGCCGTGGCGCCGCTGCAGTCGCTGCTGCGGCGATCGGATCCGCGCGTGCTGCAGGTCGCCGTGGCGTCGCTCGCGAGCATCCACGACACCGCGGCCGAGCGCGCGCTGCATACCGTGCTCCGGGCGGCCACCGGCGAGGCGCGCGCCGCCGTGATCAACGCGTTGATCGGCCTCAAGGATTCCCGAGTGGTACCGATGCTTGCGCGCGTCATCCAGGAGAGCGAGCCCTTCGGCGCGGATCACTCGTTGATTCTCGAGACGCTCACCGCGCTCGCCACCTTGCGCGACGATCGCGCGCTATCGCCGATCGCGATGCTGGCCAGGAAGAAACGCTGGCTGGCGTGGGGCAAGACACAACAGACGCGGCAGGCCTGCCTGCAGGCGCTGAGCCAGATCGGGACGCCAAAAGCGAAGCAGACCATTGCCGATCTGGCCAAGACCGGCGACTTCTTCTTGAAGCGGCTTGCGGCGAAGGCGGCCGGATAACATGAGCGCGCAATTCGAGGATCTCATTCGCCGGCTGGGCGCCACGGTCCGCGCGGCGGAGCTCTACGCGCCGACCCACCCACTGGTGCAGCGGACCGCGCTGGGCTTACTGGGCGTGCTCGAGCCGATGCTGACCGGCTCGCCCACCGTCATCGTCGGGTTCCTCGAAGACGACGTCGTCGTCAACGATTTCCGGCTGACCCGGGGCTCGGCCAACATGGCCGGCCTGCTCCGTGACATGCGCGACCGCAAGGTCGAGAAGATCACCTTCGGCCGCGGGGTCGAGGTCACCGACATTCGCGCGCTGATGGACGAGCTCGCCGACAAGATCTCGCGAACCGCTGTCGGCGATCGGCTGACCGCGCGCGGCGTGCGGCGCATTGTCGTGTCGAAAGTCGCCGCGGAAGACGAGGACGATTCGGAAGTCGGCCTCGTCGCCGCCAAGCAGATGTACTCGCAGGCGGTCGCCAGCGCCGAGACGATCTGGATGGCGACCAAGGCCGGCGAGCAGCCGAATCCCGGCGACGCGCGCGGCATCATCGACAGCCTGTCGCGGCTCGTCTACCAGGACCGCACGTCGCTGCTGGCGCTGACCTCGCTGAAGCGGCACGACAATTACACGTTCACACACATGGTGAACGTGGCGGCGCTATCGATGGCGATGGCGCGATCGCTGGATCTGGAAGGACCGATGCTCCGCGAGTTCGGGTTCGCGGCGCTGCTCCACGACATCGGCAAGGTGCACACGCCGCTCGAGATCCTCAACAAGCCGGACAAACTGACCGACGCAGAGTTCAAGATCATGAAGCAGCACGTCGTTGACGGCGCCCACGTGCTGCGGCGGACGCCGGAAACGCCCGCGCTCGCGCCGGTCGTCGCTTTCGAGCATCATCTGAAGCAGGACTTGAGCGGCTATCCGGAAAATGTCGGGGCGAGAAAACTCAACCTGTGCACGATGGTGGTGACCGTCGTCGACGTGTTCGACGCGCTGCGGAGCAATCGCGCGTATCGCGCGGGCCTTGCCACCGATCGCATCAAGCACATCATGTCGCAGCAGGAGGGCACCACGTTCAACCGGACACTGCTACGCCGGTTCGTAAACATGATGGGCCTCTTCCCCATCGGCACGCTGGTGCGGTTGAATACCGAGGAACTCGCGGTCGTGACGCAGACGCATCCGGAGGATCCATTCCGGCCGCAAGTGAAGTTGATCACGGACAGCAAGGGCGGCAAACTGGAGACGCCGCTCCTGACCAACACCTGGGATCGCGATTCGCGCGGCGAATTCCCTCGTGCGGTCGTGGAAGCGGTCGACGGACCTCAGGTAGGCATAGACCCTCTGGCCTATCTATAATCATGACCCAAGCTCATTAATGGCTGCGCCGCAAGCCCCTCCCGAGCCCCTTTCGCCGGAAGCTGCCGGCCGACTTGCCGAATTCGCCAAGGCCTGCAAGGCGGCGACGCGAATCGTGTCGATGTATCCCGCGACACACCCGGCGATTCAGTCGGCCCTCGGCCGCATCGGCGATGCCACCAAGCAGGCGACGATGAACGGGCCGTTCTCGATCACGGTGCTGCCCGACGCGCTGCTGGTCAACGGGCGCGGCCTGCCGAAACCTGAATCCTCCGCCACCGAGCTGGCCGTGCTGCTGCATCAGCAGCTGATCGGCGAGATGACACTGTTCAGCCGTCTCGACAACGACGGGTGGCATGCGTTCCTGTCGCTCCTGGCCAAGTCCCCCGAAGACGCGCGCGCGATCGGCGGGGTCGCCAAGGCCTGGGAGGAGATGGGCAACAAGGCGATCAAGCTCACCGAGATCGATTACGCCGAAGTGCTCCGCGAGCGCGCCGGCACCGGCGACAGCGCGTCATGGGACCGCATCCTCACCGCCCTCAAGGAAGAGAAGGACGAGAAAGAAGGCACCGGCGGCGGCGACACCATGCAAAACATGATGGCGCTCGCCGACAGTCCGGAGAAGCTCGCCCAGTTCGCGCAGAAGCTGCAGGAAGTCGGCAAGGCCAAAGGCGACGACTCGATCCAGCAGCGCAAGTCGCTGCTGGAGCTGATGCACGGTCTCGCGAACTACACCGCCGAGCGCCAGCCCGAAGAACTGGATGCGGTGCTGGACAAGATGGCCGGCGCCGCGGCGCAAATGTCGCCGGACATGCTGCTGACGCTGATCACGGATCCGCCGCCGCTGCCCGGCGGCGGCGCGGGCCCGCGCATGGATCTCGCCGGCGAGCTGCAGGCGCGCCTGACCGACGAGATGCTTACCAAGTTCCTCGTCGACAACGTCGTCAAGGATCGCGGCGCCAGCAGCCGTCTCGCGACCGCATTCCAGACATTGGTTCCGGATCCCGCGAAGCAGCAGGACATCCTGGCGGCCGCCCAGGCGCAGGCCGCCGAACTCTTCAAGGACGATCCGCAATTCGAAAGCGTGTGGACCAGCTCGACGGAAATGCTGATGTCGTACTCCGATGCGAAATTCGTGTCGGGGGACTACGCGCGCGAATTGACCACGGCGCAGACGCAGGCGGTCGACGTCGACAAGATCGGCGACGATCCGCCGGTGCGCATCCGCGCCTGGGTGGCGACGGTCAGCGACAACGAGGTTCGCGCGCTCGATCAGCAGCTGATCCTCGACCTGCTCACCATCGAAACGCGCGCCGACGCGTGGGCCGGCGTGCTCGACACCGCGATCACCACCATCGATCAGCTCGTCCTCGTTGGCGATCTCCCGCGCGCGTCGAAGCTGGTCGAATCGGTCGTCGCCGTCTCGAAGGACGAGGCCTCGCCGTTCAAGGCCGCCGCGGCGACGGGCGTGAAACAGCTGGTCGAAGGTCCGATGATCCGCCACATGGCGATGTTCATGCAGAAGGCGACCGACGCCGAATTCGCCGTGGCGAAGAAGATGTGCACCACCATCGGCTCGTCGCTCGTCAAGCCGATGTCCGACGCGCTGATGGGCGAAGACAATACGCGCATCGTGCGGCGGCTGCGCGACATCCTGGTGTCGTTCGGACCCGCCGCGCGCCAATATGCCAACGAGCTGAAGAGCTCTCGCAATCCCTCGGTGCGCCGCGCGGCGATCGACCTGCTGAAAGGTCTCGCCGGCGACGCGGCGCTCCCCGATCTGCGGCTGATGCTCGACGATACGGATTCGCAAGTCCAGCGCGAAGCCCTCCGGGCGATCGTGCAGGTCGGCACTCGCGAGGCGTATCAGATGCTCGAGCAGGCGCTCAAGAGCGGCGCCCCGCACACGCGCGACGTGATCATGCAGTCGCTCGGCGGCTTCCGCGACGAAAAGGCCGCGCCTCTGTTTATCCACATCCTGGCGACGACCGATTACAAGGGCGCGAACGAAGGGCTCTACACGCAGACCATCGAATCGCTTGGCAAGGTGGCGCTCGACGAGCGCTCGGTGTCGACCTTGAAAGAGATCCTGTATCGCGGCGAATGGTGGGCGGGTGGACGCACGGCGCGCATCCGCACGACGGCCGCGCGCGCGTTGCGCAGCATGGGCACGCCAAGCGCCGATTTCGCGCTCGAGGAAGCGGGCACCTCCGGTCCACGAGCGGTGCGGAAGATCGCCAGGGCCGCGCTCGCCGAGCCCGCCACGCCACGGCGGAGAAAGGAGCAGGCCATCGTTTCCGACGAAACGAAGACCGCGGAGGAAACAAAGACGTCAGAGGAAACGAGGGTCTTGGAGGGATCGCCGGTCTCCGAGGAAACACCGATCTCCGAAGAAACGCCGGTCTCTGAAGAAACGCCGGTCTCTGCAGAAACGCCGGTCTCTGCAGAAGCGCTGGCATCTGAGGAAGCGGTCGTCTCCGAGGAAACGAAGGCCTCAGACGAAGCAAAGGTCACGGAGGAAACGCCGATCTCCGGCGAAACGCCGATCTCCGCCGACGCGCAGATCTCCAAGGAAGCGCAGATCTCTGAGCTGAAAAGCGTCTTCGAGCAAATGCTCGCCGCAGAAGAAATACAAACCTCGGGAGAAACGCAGGCTTCGGAGAAAACGCAAGCCGTGAAAGAAACGACCGCTTCGGACGAAACGAAGCCACCGGAGGAAACGAACTAGTGGATCAGGTCGCGCGCCTCCGCATCGCGGACGACTTCGTGCGCAAGCTCGCCGCGGCGCTGCGCGCCGGCCAGCTGTATGCGCCGTCGCACCCGCTCGTGCAGCGCGCCTTCGACAGCCTCAACGAAGCGCTTCAGCAGCTGCTGACCGAGCAGCCGACGATTGCCATCGGCATCATCGGCCAGGAGATCATCGTCGGCGATGTGCCGCTGCCGAAGGCCGCGGAGTCGATGGGCGAAATGATCCGCCGCCTGAAGTCGCTCGGCATCGAGCGCATCGCCTTCGACCGCGGCGTGACGCCCGATCAAGTGCAGACGCTGGCGCTGACGATCGCGCACCCCGAGCGACGACCGGGACAAGCCGCGCCCGGCGCCGAGCCCGCCGATCCGCTGGGCGTACTGAACGGCCTCTCGCACATTCGCGTCGGCAGAATTCAGACGGAAGAAAAAAAAGAACAATCGGCGGCCGACATTGCCACGATTCGCCGGCTGTATTCGGATGCGACCAACGTGGCCAGTTCAGTGTGGGAGATGGCCAAGACTGAGGGCACGCCGGATCCGAAGGCCGCCCGCGCGCTCGTCGATGGACTCGCGCAGGCCGTCTCCGCCAACCGCACCGCGCTCATCGCGCTGACCGCGCTCAAGAACTACGACAACTACACGTTCACGCACATGGTGAACGTCTCCATCCTGACGATGTCGCAGGCGCGCGCGCTCGGCATCGAGGGCACGACGCTTCGCGAACTCGGCCTGGCCGCCCTGATGCATGACATCGGCAAGGTCAGGACCCCGACCGAGATCCTCAACAAGCCCGAGAAACTGACCGACAGCGAGTTCACGGTGATGCGCATGCACGTCGTCGACGGCGCGGAGATCCTGCGCCGCACGCCGGAAATGCCGGCGGTCGCGCCGATCATCGCGTTCGAACATCACCTGCGCCTCGACGGAACCGGCTACCCGTTCGGCGTGAAGCGCAATGGCCTCAACGTGGGAACGATGTTGTGCAGCATCGCCGATGTCTACGACGCGATGCGATCGCAGCGCGCCTATCAACAGGCGTTCCCTTCCGACCGCATCCTCGAAGTCATGAAGCGCAACGACGGCCATCAGTTCGATCAGCACCTGGTGCGGCGCTTCACGCAGCTGCTCGGCATCTACCCGCCGGGCAACCTGGTACGTCTCGATGACGGCGCGCTCGCCGTGGTCATGGCGGTGCATGCGCCCGAGCCGTTCAAGCCTCGCGTCAAAGTGATCGCGACGCCGGCCGGCGAGCAGATCGAGACGCCGTACGAGATCAACTTGTGGGAAGTCCCCAGTGAGACGCCGGGGCCGAAAGCGGTGACGGCGCCGCTCGACCCCGCGGCGCACGGCATCGACCCCCTCAATTACCTCTAAGAAATCAAAATTGACGGACCCGGTTCCGGCCTAACATGAACTCGATGAGCCATTCGTCGCCGCCGCGCATCGCTACGGGCGCGGCCGTAATCGCCTTCGTCGCGATCTGGAGCTTCAATGGCCACGGGCAGCTGAGCTCCGGCCCGGTCTCCAAGGCGATGATTCAGGACACCGGACTGCCCGCGATCGATCGCGGCCTTCGCGATCAGGATCCGCCGCGCGCGCCACGCGGCGGCAAGGACGCCGGTCGCGCAGCCGCGAGCGCTGGTGACACGCGGCCGTATGTTCCCGGATCGATCATCGTCAAGTTCAAGGACGACGCGACACGCGGAGGAATCAGCGCGGCCACGTCGCAAGTGGCCGGCGTGATCGGCGACCGTTCATCGTGGGCTGATTTCGACATCCTCACGATTCCAGCCGACGCGGATCCGGAAGCGGCGGCAGCCCTGATGCGCGAGCGGCCCGATGTGGAATACGCGCAGCCCCGGTATCGCAATCACGCCATGGCGCGCCCGAACGACGCGCTGTACGCCAACCAATGGAACTTCCCCGCCATCGACATGGAACGCGCGTGGGACATCCAACCGGGCGCGTCGTCGAACATCATCGTCGCCGTGCTCGACAGCGGCATGGCCTTTCAAACCGGCACCGTCCGCTACAACTCGCGCTTCTCGTTCCGCCTCACGCCCGGCGGACCGATCTATCCGGCGCTTGGGATAGTCAACATACCGTTCGCAGCGGCGCCGGAGCTGGGCACGAGCGGCTCGACGCGCTTCGTATCGCCGCGCGACTTCATCTGGAACGATGATCTGCCGGTCGATCTCGATGGCCACGGCACGCACGTCGCCGGCACAATCGGACAGCTCACGAACAACGGCACCGGCACCGCGGGCATGGCCTACAACGTGCGGCTGATGCCGGTGAAAGTGATCCAGGGACTGTGGGATGAAATCTTCGGCAGTCCCTTCGAGGGCACCGACGACGTGGTCGCGCGCGGCGTCCGCTATGCCGCGGACAACGGCGCGAAGGTGATCAATCTCAGCATCGGCCGCGAAGAAGGCGGACCGGCCACGGCGGTCACAGAGGCGATCCGATATGCGATCGGCCGCGGCTGCTTCGTGGTGGTGGCCTCGGGCAACACGCGCGCGGACGGCAACCAGCAGAATCGCCTCGCGATACCGGCTCCGGAAATCGCCGGCATGGTCGCGGTCGGTGCCGTCGGACGCACGCTGAATCTCGCGTTCTATTCGACGACGGCTCCGTATGTCGAGCTCTCCGCGCCGGGCGGCGATCAGCGGCAGGGCGGAACGTCCGCCGGCATCCTGCAGCAGACACTCGACCCCGATCAACTCGAGACCTACTTGCGGCCGCCGTCGCAGTACGGTCCGCCGCGCGCCGATGTGTTCGCCTACGAATACTTCCAGGGCACCTCGATGGCGACGCCTCATGTCTCCGGCTTCGCGGCGCTGCTGATGCAACAGGGCATTACTAACCCTGCGGCCATCGAAGCTGCGATGGAACAGTTCGCCACGGAGAAGGGCGCGCCCGGCCGCGATGACTCGTTTGGCTTCGGCTTGATCAACCCGCGCGCGACGCTCCGCGGCCTGGGTCTCGCGCGATGAGCGTGAGGAGCGCCGCGCGGCGCCTCACGATCGTGCCGGCCGCGATCGCGCTTCTGCTGCTTTCGCCGTTCGACGCCTCTGCGCAAGTGACGCCCGTCAGCATCCAGGGCTACGGCATGTTCGGCGGCATCAGCTTCACCGCCGCCGAGAGCTTCGAGGCCATCCTCGGCGAATCGTCCGGGCGGATCTTTGGCGGTGGAGTGCGCATCGGCCTCGGTCTCGGCGGATTGTTCTTCGACGGCGGCGCGTGGCGTTTCCATGCGACAGGTGAACGGGCGTTCATCTTCAACAACGAGGTGATCGGGCTCGGGATCCCCGTTGACGTGAAAGTGACGCCCATCGAGATCAGCGCCGGCTGGCAATTCCGCATCCGCAAGCTGCCAAAGCTGATCCCGTATGTCGCGGGCGGCCTGACCTCGATGCGTTACGAAGAGACCTCGGACTTCTCGACTCCGACCGAGGACGGCCATGACACGTTCAACGGGATTCACTTGATCGGCGGCGCGGAATACAAGATCACGCGCTGGCTCGGCGTCGCCGGTGAAGCCTCGTGGACGACCGTGCCCGATGCGATCGGCGAGGGAGGCGTTTCGAAAGCGTTCAGCGAAACCGATCTGGGCGGCACGACCATCCGGCTGAAGATCACCATCGGGCAATGACGCCGTTCGAACGGAAAGTCCTGACGATCGTGTCGAGGATTCCGGTCGGGCGAGTGGCGACCTACGGGGATGTGGCCAGGCTGGCCGGCAAACCTGGCGCGGCCCGCGCGGTCGGCAACATCATGCGCCGCGGCGATCGGCCGGGCCTGCCCTACCATCGCGTGATCGCCGCCGGCGGGGCGCTCGGCGGTTATTCGAGCCTGCAATTGAAGCGGTCGCTGCTGGCCGCCGAAGGGCTCACCGTGACGCCTCGCCGGGTGGTCGGTTTCGCGAAAATCCGGTGGCCCGCCTCCGCTCGCGGAGCGAGCTCCGGCGAGGTCTCGCCGAAGCGGGCAAAATCGCGCCGCGAAGGCGGAAAAGGCAAATAAATACGAACCATTTCGTCGGCTGACACGTCTGTTTGGGCGTGGTGGCCGAGCGTGATTGCCCAAGCGAGAGTCCTATCAACCCCGCCTGACATGGCCCCGTCTAACCCTACAGGTGACGTGAAGAGCGCCGACCTCGATCTGGTGGGGCGCATCCGATCGGGAGACGGCGCGGCGTTCGAGACGCTGTACCGGCAGCACGCCACGCGGCTCTACAATCTAGCGAGCCGGATGATGGGTGCGCACGGCGAGGCCGACGATCTCCTCCAGGACATCTTCCTGCTGGCGTATCGGAAGCTCGGGAGCTTCAGGGGCGAGTCCTCGCTCGGCACGTGGCTGTATCGGCTGGCGATGAATCACTGCCTGGACGTCCTCCGCAACCGCCAGACGCGGATGGGCCAGCAGACGGACTCGCTGGACGAACCGGACGCCGCCCCGGTGGCGTCGCCGGTGCCGGTGCTCGGCGCGGTGAGCCGGATCGATCTGGAGCGCGCCATCGACTCGCTGCCGCCGGCGTGCCGCGCCGCGTTCCTGCTGCACGACGTCGAAGGCTTCGGGCACCAGGAAGTGGGCACGATGCTCGGCATCTCGGAAGGGACGTCGAAGTCGCAAGTGCACAAGGCGCGGATGCGGATTCGGTGGTACCTGGCGAACGGCGCGAAACGAGCAGAGAGCTGAGAACGTAATCGACGTGGCAACTGGTAACTGGAAACTATGAACTGCGCGGATCTTAACGAAGCCCTCGTCGACCTGGTCGACGGGCGTCTCGACGGCGCCGGACAGCGCACCGTCGAGCGGCATCTCGAGGGCTGCGCCAACTGCCGCGCCCTCGTGGAGGATCTGCGCTCGATCCGCGCCGCGGCGTTCATGCTCGATCGGCGCGAGCCGAAAGCCGAGACGTGGTCGAAGGTGAAAGCCGCGATCGCCGCGGAGCCGGCGTCGCGCGGCCGCCTGCTCGACATGGGCGCTCGACGCGGCGGTGTCAATTGGCCGGTATGGCTCGGTGCCGCGGCGGCGCTGATCCTGGCCACGGTGATTGGCCTGCTGCCACTGATGAATCGCACACCACCGGCGCACGACGACACTGCGCAACAGGCCACCGATGCCGCGCAACCCACCGTCGATTCGGTGACGGCGGAATTCGAAGCCGCCGAGAAGCACTACCAGAAAGCCATCGACGATCTGCAGACCATTGCGAACAAGGACACGGGCGAGCTCGATCCGCAGGTCGCCGCGGTGCTGCAGAAGAACCTGACGGTCATCGACCAGGCGATCACGGAAAGCCGCGCCGCGCTCCGCTCGCAGCCGTCGAGCGCGAACGCGCAGAGCGGACTGTTCGAGGCGCTGCGCTCGAAGGTCGCATTGCTGCAGCAGACCGTCGAGTTGATCAACGAGATGCGCAAGGGCAATCAGGCCGAAGCGGGCCGCCGCGCCCAGACGCTGTCCCAGTAGCCAATGAAGAATCTCCTGCTGCCCCCCCTCGTCGCCGCCGCGCTCGTCGCCGGCGCCCTGCCAGCCGCCGCCGCAGTGACGCTGCGCGGCATCGTGCCGGAAGATGGGCCGCGAACGGGATGGTTCGAGCGTTACACCGAGGCGCGGCAGGGGCCGGAGCAGGTCGAGAAGTTCACGCAAAGCTACAAGGTCGGCGACAATGGCGCGCTCGATCTCTCGCAATTGTCGGGCGACATTCGCGTCACCGGCGGCAGCGGCTCCGAGATCAAGATCGAAGCGACCAAGCGCGTGCGGCACCGCGATCCCGAAGAGGCCAAGCGCCTGCTCGCGGCGCTGCGCATCGACGTCAACAACTTCAACGGCCGCGTCGAAGTGCGCACCATTTACCCGCGCCGCGGATCGTTCGGCAACAACATTTCCGCCAGCGTCGACTACGTCATCGCGGTTCCTGCGGGAACGGCCGTCGCGCTGAAGTCGATCTCCGGCGACATCAGCGTGAGCAGCGTCAAGGGCGAGGTACGCGCCGAGACGGTCAGCGGCGACGTCAACGTCAGCGCGACGCCCAACGTCGCGATCGCCAAGACCATTTCCGGTGACGTCACGGCGCAGAACGTGAGCACGCAAACCACGCTGGTGCTGAGCACGATCAGCGGCTCGGTGCTCGGCACGGGCTTGCAGGTCCGCGCCCTCGAAGCGGGATCGGTCAGCGGCAACGTGCGCCTGATCGGCACCGACGTCGAGCGGCTCGAAGCGAAATCGATTTCCGGCAACATCGAGTTCGACGCGCCGCTGACCAAGGGCGGGCGCTACGAGTTCACGTCGCACTCGGGCAACGTGCGCATCACGATGTCCGGCGGCACGGGCTTCGAGCTCGATGCCGATACCTTCAGCGGCAGCGTCCGCACGGACGTGCCGGTCACGCTCCGCACCATTGGCCGCACCGATCAGAACCGGCGCGGCAGTAACAGGGCGATCCGCGGCTCGTATGGGGACGCCAGCGCCTACCTGTCCGTCCGGAGCCACAGCGGCTCCGTCGTCATTACAAAGAAGTAGCTGCCCGCCAGAGTTGGGAAGTACTTCACCCAACTCAGCACTCCAAACTCAGCACTATTCCGCGTTTCCCAGAGTCTGGCCCCGGCACGCTTCTGGCATAATAGGCGGCGGAGGAAATCGCATGAAGGTTAGATGGCTCGTCGCATTCCTGTTGGCAGCGTTTACCGGCGTCGCCGCCGCACAGCAGGGTCAGGTTCCGACGACCGAAACCGCGCTCGGTTCCGTGCGCATCCCTCGCACCGTCAAGGCTGACGGCAAGGATTTGAAGGCCGGCACTTACCAGGTGCGGCTGACGGCTCAGGACGCAGCGCCGCCCGCGGTCGGGATTATCCGGGAGCGCTGGGTCGAATTCGTGCAGGGCGGCAAGGTCGTCGGGCGCGAGGTCGCAAGCATCATCCCGCCGGACGAGGTGAAGGACACGCAGCAGGGTCCGGATCTTCCGGGCAAGCAACCCAAGGCCGGCACCCGCGTCGACACGTTGAAGGGTGGCGACTACGTCCGCGTCTGGATTACGCGCGGCGGCGTCCAGTACCTCATTCACATGCCGCCAGCGTAAGGATTTCGGATCTCGGATCGAGTGGAAGTCGGATTTATTTCCGAAATCCGCTCGATCCGAAATCCGAGATCGTCGTCATCCCCCGATCGACATCACATCAAATTGCTCGTGGTGGAGGTGAACGTCAGGTTTCACAATGACGTCCCTCTGCAGCATGTTCTTGAGGTCCTTCAGGACGCCCCGCTCTTCTTCCTGCAAGGCGCGCGCGATATCCGGATTCACACGTAAGAGCACGCCCGGACCGTCGAGATCCGATCCGACCTTTTTCACTTCCGACAGGATTTCGTAGCACACCGTCGCGCTCGACTTGATCGTGCCGGCGCCCGAGCAGTACGGGCACGGCTCGGTGAGGACGCGCTCGAGGCTCTGCTTGACGCGCTTGCGCGTCACGATGACCAGGCCGAAGTCGGAGACCTGCAGCGCCTTCGACGGTGCGCGATCCTTGCGCAGCTCCTGCTCGACCGCCTGGAACACCTTCTGGCGGTTCTTCTTCTCTTCCATGTCGATGAAGTCGCAGACGATGATGCCGCCCAGATCGCGCAGGCGGATCTGGCGCACGATCTCTTTCGCCGCTTCGAGGTTGGTCTTGATGATCGTGTCCTCGAGCCGCCCCGCGGTCTTCTTGCCGACATAGCGCCCGGTGTTGACGTCGATCGCCACCAGCGCTTCGGTCTGGTTGATGACGATCGAGCCGCCGGACTTGAGCCACACCTTGCTGCGCAGCGCCTTGTCGAGCTCGGCCTGCACGCCGTACTCCTCGAAGATCGGGAAGTCCTTGTCGTAGCGCTTCACACGATTGGCGAGGTTCGGCATGATGCGGCCGATGAACTCCAGCGCGCGCTGGTGCTCGACCGGGTTGTCGATGCGGATCGCCGAATAATCGTCGGTCAGCAGATCGCGCAGCAGCTTCGCCACGAGGCTCGGCTCCTGGTAGACGGTGACCGGCGCGCGGCGCTGCTCGCCGCGCTGCCGCATGTCGACCCAGATCTTGTAGAAGTAATTCAGGTCGGCCAGGATGTCTTCCTTGGAGCGGCCCGAGGCGGCGGTACGGATGATCACGCCGCCGTTGAAACTGTGCTGCTCGCGGAATTCCTTGACGATGCCGCGCAGGCGCGATCGTTCCTCGCGGCTGTCGATCTTGCGCGAGATGCCGATGTGATCGACGGTCGGCATGAAGACCAGGAACCGGCCGGGCAGCGTGACGTGACAGGTCAGGCGGGCGCCCTTCGTGCCGAGCGGCTCCTTGGCCACCTGCACGATCACATCCTGGCCTTCCTTCAGCAGCTCTTCGATCTTCGGCTCGGGGCCGCGCTTGTCGTCATCGCGATCCCGGCGATCGCGGCCGCGGCCACGGCGCTCGGGTGGCGCTGATGATCCTTCGGTGGCGGCTCCATTGCCGCCCGCACCCTCGGCACCATTGGCACCATTGGCACCCTTGGCACCTTTGGTACCCTCGTCTTCCTCGTCGTCCTTGTCGTACTCGTCGAGATTGGCGATGACGTCCGACACGTAGAGGAAGCCGTCGCGCTCGAGGCCGAGGTCGATGAACGACGACTGCATGCCGGGCAGCACTTTCGAGACCCGGCCCTTGTAGACGTTGCCGACGACGCCGCGATTCTGTTCGCGCTCGACGAAAAGTTCAGCGAGCTGGTCGTCTTCGAGGATGGCCACCCGTGTTTCGTGGCCGTTCGAGGAGATGATCATCTCCTTGTTCATGAGGGAAACTCCGCGCGGGACGTGGCAGCATGGCTAGTTCGTGAAGCGGCGCATTCTGACGTTGAGAATGAGCCCGAAACCGGCCAGCGTCGCGATCATGGACGAGCCGCCATAACTCATGAGCGGCAGCGTGAGTCCCTTGACCGGCGCCAGACCCGCCGACATGGTGATGTTGTAGATGACCTGGAACGTGAACGACGAGAGCACGCCCAGCACAAGATAGGCGCCGAGACGGTCCTTGGCCAGCCGGGCCGCGTCCAGCGCGCGCATAATCACGAAGAAATACAACCCGAGCGCGACGAGCACCCCGATCAACCCCTGCTCCTCGGCGAGGACCGAGAAGATGAAATCGTTGTGCGCGACCGGCAGGAACCGCAACTGGCCTTGCGTGCCCTGCATGAAACCTTTGCCCCATGAACCGCCGGAGCCGACGGTGATGCGGGCCTGAATCTGCTGGTAGCCGGCGCCCTTGGGGTCCTGCGCCGGATCGAGGAAGGTGGAGATGCGCTCGCGCTGATAGTCCTGCAGCCCGAACTTGTAAGCGATCGGCGCCGCCAGTACGGCGACGATCACCATCGCGTAGATGTATTTCATCGGCATGCCGGCGACGTACGCCACGACCAGCAGAATCGGCAGCAGCGTCACGGCCGTGCCCAGGTCGGGCTGGCGCGCGATGATGAGGAACGGCACCGCCGTGAGGGAGGCGGCGATGAAGAGATCGTTGTTGGTGAGAGCGGGACGCCGTTCCTCGCCAAGCATCTTCGCGAGCATCAACGCGAGCGTGGCCTTGGCGAATTCCGACGGTTGCAGGTTGAAGAAGCCGAGATCGATCCAGCGCCGCGAGCCGCCGCGCACCGAACCGAAGAACAGCACGGCGACGAGCAGGATCATCATCGCCAGATAGATCCAGTGCGACTTGTCGGCGAGCGAGCGATAGTCAAAGGTGACGGCGACCGCCATCGCGATCAGGCCGAGCCCGAGCGCGTAGACCTGCGTCCAGTAGACGCGTCCGGCGCCGCCGGTCGTGCTGTAGATCATGGCCAGGCCGATCGCGCAGATCGCGAGGACCGCGCCGATCAAGACCCAGTCGATGTGGTGATAGAGACGCCGCTCGAACATTAGGGCGTCCCTCCGGGATTGGCAACCGTGGCGACGCGGGCCGGTGCGGGCGTCGGCGTCGGTGGCGGCGGCGGCGCCAGCACGGGCAGCGGCAACCCGTCACGCTGCGCGAAGTAGGTCTCGATCACGTGCTTCGCGACCGTCGCGCTGAAGTAACCATGCTCGCCATGTTCCGAAAACACGGCGCCGGCAATTTCCGGATTGTCCTTCGGCACCATGAACACGAACCAGCCGTGATCGCGCAGGTCCATGTCGGTCTTGCCGCGCGCGCGCTCCTTGCCTTCGTTTGAAATGACCTGCGCGGTGCCGGTCTTCCCCGCCACGTCGCGGCCCGCGACGCGGCCGCGCGTCGCGGTGCCGGCGCCGTTGACGGCAAGCCAGAGCCCGTCACGCACCGCCGAAATCGTTTCAGGCTTCAGCAGGAACGGCGCGAAGGGCGACGGCGGCGGCGTGACCGGAACCCAGCCCTTCCCTTCGTCGTAGGCTTTGACAAGACGCGGCACCACGCGCGTGCCGCCATTGGCGACCGTCGAGATCATCACCGCCATCGACATCGGCGTCACCGACAACTGGCCCTGCCCGATCGCGACCGAGATCGTCTCGCCCGGATACCAGCGCTCCTTGTTGCGCTTCATCTTCCACTCGGTGGACGGCACGATGCTCTCGACTTCGTTCGGCAGGTCGATGCCGCTCTTCAGCGCGAGGCCCAGCTTCTCGGACCATTTGTACATCTTGTCGACGCCGAGCATGTTGCCGACCGTGTAGAAGTAGGTATTGCAGGACTTCTCGATCGCGTGGCGCAGATCGACGAAACCGTGTCCGCCCGCGAGATGGCACTTGAAGAAGCGCCCATAGAACGTGGCGCCGCCGGGGCAATAAATCTGCCGCTCGGGCGTGATGATGCCTTCTTCGAGCGCCCCCGTCGCGACGACGATCTTGAACGTCGATCCTGGTTGGTAGCGTCCCTGGATCGCGCGGTTCTGCAGCGGCCGCAGCTTGTCGGTGTTGAGCGCGGCCCACGTCGCGCGATCGATGCCGGTCGCGAAATCGTTGGGATCGAACGCCGGC
>Ga0207428_10001156_pt1 | contig 28544 bp, 23 predicted proteins | sample RhiMethybrSRZTD1_FD_187600 | JGI IMG/M metagenome (GOLD analysis project Ga0207428, IMG submission 187600) | Populus rhizosphere microbial communities from Tennessee, USA - Rhizosphere MetaG P. TD hybrid SRZTD1 (SPAdes) (version 3) | ecosystem: Host-associated > Plants > Roots > Rhizosphere >...
CAGGCGCGGGACGAAGGTCGGCTCGCGCAGTGCGGCGGCGGCGACCAGGAAGGCGAAGATGCCGTAGTACCAGATCGAGGAGTCGCGTATGGCGTCGAGCTGGTAGACGGGCAGGTCGCGGATCAGCCGGACGCAGCACACCGCCATGAAGAGGGCCAGCACCTTGAGCACCGGGGCGGTTGCCACCAGCCGGCGCCAGGGCGACCGGACCTGGAGGACCTCGACGATGCCGATCCCGAGCACGACCTCCCCGACGAACAGCGGCGTCCCGGGGATGTGGATGTAGGCGAAGGACTTGCTGAAGAACAGGTAGCCGCCCAGCAGCAGCCCCAGCGCGGGAGTGAACCAGACGAAGTGGCGGGGTCGGGCCGGCGGGGACGGGAGCCGGCCGTCCCCGTCGCCGGGGGCGGCCACCGCCCCGGGCACGGTCGAAGGACCCGTGTCAGCTCTGCTCCGTGCCATCCGAAGCATCCCCCCCTGACCGCCCCGGTGCCCCCCCGGACCGGATCACGAACACCGCCAGCACGACGTTGTCATCCTACCGATCATGTCGTGGCATTTTGTCATCCAGATGTACTAGATGCTTGACGAGCGCAATTGTCGCCGTCCCCGGCCGGAACGCAACGCCGGTCGGTGGTGAGGATGACCCGGTCGAGGCCGACCCCGGGACCGCGGCCGGTGAACCGCAGGACGTGACGGCCAGCGCCCAGGTGGACGTCGAGCCTGCCGACCGGATCGCCAGGGCGATGGTCGACCCAGGTCCAGCCGCCATCGGCCCCGCCGTCCACCGACACCGGCTGACCGCCGTCGACCTCCACCAGCAACGACCCTCCCCCGCCCTGGACGCGGTTCCAGATCCGGTAGGTACCGGCCACCGGAACCGACACCACGGCCACCGCCGAGCCGGTCACGCCCGTCGCCGGCGACGCGAAGCGGCGGTCGCGCCGCTCGGCGTCCCCCGCGGCCTGGAAGGCCCCGGTGATGTCCTGACCGTAGCCCCGCCACTCCGCGGCCGTCCTGAGCCCACCGAGCCAGTCGAACGAGCGCCCGGACGGCTCGGGAAGGTGGTAGCGGTTGCCGCGGAACCGGTTGTTGCGTTCGGCCAGGCGGCTGGGGTCGTCGAGCTCGGGCACGTCGGTGGCCATCCCGGCGGCCACCGCCGAAGGGTCGGTGGCGATCACCGTGTTGTCGTGGACGTGCACGTTGCGGGCCTCATGGGGCCCGAGGGGGCTGGGGAAGTCGACCCGCCGTTGCTGGAGGATGCCGATGCCGACGGCCCCGCGCACCCGGTTGCCGTAGACCTCCACGTCGGGTGATGCCGAGACGACGATCTCGCCGCCGCCGAAGAAGCCGGTGCCGTCGTGGGGACGCGTGTCCTGCACGACGTTGCCGCGGATGGTGGCCCGGTAGCTGATCTCGTGCAGGATCCCGTAGCCCTGGTTGCCGGTGACGATGTTGTTCTCGTAGAGGACGTCGACGTTGTTGATGTCGGTCCACATGCCGGGACCGTGGTTGTCGTGCGACCAGTTGCCGCGGACGACCAGGCCGCGGGTCTCGGCCCACTTCGTCCCCCCGCACTCCCAGAGGCACTGGTACCCGGCGGTGTTGTTCCAGGCGATCTCGTTGCCCTCGACCAGCGAGCCGTCGCCGTGGCCGCTCATGCCGAGCTGGCCGTTGTGGTGGACGACGTTGCCGCGCACGGTCGAGCTGTCACCCCGGATGCCGACCCCGTGGTTGTAGCGGACCTCGTTGTCCTCGATGACCCAGCCGCCGCCGCCTTCGTTGTCGATGGCCGCACGCTGCGCCTCGTTGGCCGCCTTCTCCACGACCAGGCCCCGGATGGTGACGCCGCGCGTGGCCGACCTGAGGATGGACGGGGTGGACGCCTGCTCGACCACCTGGCCGTCGGGGTTGTCGCGCAGGTACAGCCGGTTGGCCTGGAAGTCCTGGTAGAACCGGCCGGGTACGAGGTCGCCAGGGTCGAGCACCCGGGTGAGCGGCACGCCGCCGAGGAACACGTCCTGGGGGTAGGCGCAGCCGGGGGTGGCGCACTCGCCGTGCGTGCTCGGGTGGCGGGGCAGGAACGCGGCGGCCACCCAGTCCCGGCCCGACCGGGTGAACCCGGTGACCACCCTGGCCCCGCTGACCACGGCCCCCGGCTCCCCCACCAGTCGCTGGCCGTCCTTGGGGCGGACCGGCTGGCTCACCCGGTGCACCCCCGGCCGCAGGCACAGCGTCGCCCCCTCCGGGCTCGCCGTCACCGCCGCCCCGAGATCGGCGCCAGGCGGCACCTCGATCCCGCGGCAGGGCGCCGCGGCCCGACCCCTCGGGCCGGCCAGCCGCACGTAGCCGCCGCCCGAGGCGGCCGGGTCGTCGGCGGCGGCGGCCGCGCCGCTCAGCTGCTCGGGAGCGAATTCGACGGACGCCGAGCCGTCGCGGCCGTCACCGGCCCGCTGGACGGCGACGAGCAGGACGGCGCCAATGAGGAGCACGCCGACCAGCGCCACCAACCGCCGGCGTGCCGTCGCCAAGGCCATTGCGCCATTGTCCCGCCCTGGTCACCGGTCGGCCACCGGCCCGGCCTGCGGGCGGCTAGGCCGTCTCGCAGCCGGCCGACTGGGTCGTGTTGCGGGCGAAGCTGATGTCGCGGGCCGCGAGGTTGTCACCGTTGTCGGCGATCACCCCGGTGGCGCGGCCGCCGTCGGTGGCGCAGATCAGGTTGTCGTGGACCAGGTAGTCGTCGAGCAGGTGGGCCGGCGGGGTCGAGTCGGTCCGGTCCTGCTGGGTGCCGGTGATCCCGTTGTAGTTGCCGGAGAGGCGGTTGCCGTAGACCTCGACGTTGAAGCTGGAGGCGACCGTGATCCCACCGGCCCAGTACCAGCCCCGACCGTCGAGGCCGTTGCCGTAGACGTGGTTGTTGCGGATGACCGCCTCCTGGCTGATCTCGTAGAAGATGCCCTCTTCGCGGTTGTCCTCGATCAGGTTGTTCTCGATCAGGGCGCCGTGGGCGTTGATGTCGGCCCACAGCCCGCGGCAGTCGTTGTCGTGCACGTGGGCGTTGCGGATGGTGATCTTGCCGACGTCCCACTTCATGCCGCCGGCCTCCCAGTCGCAGCTCTCGTGCAGGGTGTGGTTGCGGGCCAGCTCGGGCCCGTCGAAGGTGGCCGGGTCGCCGTCCAGGCCGTCCAGCACCACCCCGGTGGCCGCGTTGCCGCCGATGCCCAGCTGGTCGTTGTCGCTGAAGCTGCCGCCGAGGATCTTCATGTTGTCGGCGGCCATCAGGCCGGCCCAGTAGTTGCGCACCGCCGAAACGTTGCGCACCATCCAGCCGCTGGCCGACTTGTCCGGATGGATGGCGCCGCCCTGGCGGCCGGTGGCGTACTGCTGAATGGTGATGGAGTCGAGGGTCACGTTGGTGGCGCCCCCCGAGAACGCCGACCGCAGGCTCCGGCCGCCGTCAAGGACCGCGCCCGGCTCCCCGCAGAAGCTGTCCCCGGACCTGGGCCGGACGCTGAAGTTCCGCAGATGGGTGCCGGCCTTGACGACGTACCGGGTGCCGGCGCCATGGGCGTCGACCACCTGCTGGGCGTCGTCGCCGGTGCCGATGGCCACGCCTCCGCTGGTGTCGCACCTGGGGACGGCCGCGGCCGCGGGCGCGGCCGTGGTGGTCGGCGCGGTCGTGGTCGGTGCCCTGGTGGTCGGGGTCAGCGTGGTGCTGGTGGCCGGAACGGTGGTCGTCGGCGGCCTGGTGGTCGGAGACGGGGCCGCCGGAGCCGGGGCGGCGCCGGTGAAGAACGGGTCGCGGGCGAAGTCCACGAACCCCTGCATGGACAGCGCCGAGGTGTCGGGCCGCCAGTCGCAGCGGCCGCCCTGGTCGAGGAGGACAACCGCGCGGACCCGTGGCATGGCCCCGGCCAGCGCGCCGGCCGCGTCCCGGTACCAGCCGCGCTTGCGGCCCGGGTCGATGGCGTCCTCCACGGTGCCGGTGCCCGAGATCATCAGCGGCTTGGCCCTGGCCGACCCCCAGGAGTAGAAGGCCTTGAAGATCGGGCCGAACTCCCGCCAGGTCGACCGGTCGGTGCAGCCGCCCCAGTTGAAGCCGTCGGCCGCCACCCAGTCGACGTTATCGTCGCCCGGCCAGTACTGGTCGACGCCGCCTCGCGCGCCACTGAAGGCGTCGGCGTTCGGCGACCACACCCAGAACGCGCGCACGCCCTGGGCGGCGAACAGGGCACGGACGTGGCGCCAGGCGGCCACGTAGGCGGTCCCCCGGGACCGGGTGGTCCGCTGGCTGGTGCTGTCCATGCCCCAGGCGTAGCGGAGCAGCACCGGCCGGCCGAGGGCCGCGACGCCGCGGGCCAGGGAGGCCAGGTACCCGTCGTGACGACCGGCGGCGACCGCGCGCCAACTGCCGCCCTTGCCGAAGGAGATCATCGGGGTGCGGCCGGCGGCCACGTTGGCGGCCGGCGCCTCGCCCAGGCCCGAACCCCAGGGCACGAAGCTGTGGCCGATGTTGAATTGGCGCCCGATCGCCGACTCCAGTCGTCGGGTGGCCGCCTGCTGGGCGGTCGCCGGTCCCGAGTCGGCCTGCGCCCCGGCCCCGAGCAGGGCCGGCGCAGCCGCCGGCTCGGGAGCCGACGGGCCGGTCGCCTTGGCCGACAGGGTGAGGGCGCCGATCAGGGCGAGTACCAGGCCGACGGCGGTGAGGCTGGTCCGGCGCCAGGACCTGCCGGAGGGGGCCGGGCGGTGGCCGTGGTCGTGGTGGGCGGCGCGGACGTGGCGGGGACCGGGACGCATGCGATCGCCTCCGAAGCGCCGACCGGGAAGCGGCGCTATGTTCGGCGTGTTGCTGGGGGGACGGCGAGCCTGGGGGGACTGCCGCAGAACAAGCCAAGAGCTATCAGTTCCCCGGTGATCCCGTCAAATCGGGCTTGACGGCGGGATGGGTTCGCGGCCGCGCTCCTCGGCGGCCGGCTGGCGCTCCGGCTCGATGACCGGTGGCCCGCTGTCGGGCCAGAGCCGGTCGTAGGCGGCCAGCAGCACCGGGATGGAGTGCTCCCAGGCCAGGACCGAGCGCACCCGTTCCTGGCCGGCCCGGCCCATCTCCCGGCGCCGGGCGGGGTCGTCGAGCAGCTCGACGATACGGTCGGCCAGCTCGGCCTCGCGGTTGGGCGTGGCGAAGAGCCCCGCCGGGCCGGCCGACACGCGGTTCTCGGTCAGGTCGTAACCGACGATCGGGAGGCCGAAGTACTGGTACTCCATGACCTTGTTCATGGTGCTCTTGTCCGACCAGTCGTTCCTGGGGTCGGGGTCGACCCCGACGTCGGCGGAGGACAGGATGCGGCAGAGGTCCTCGTCGCTCACCCGGCCGGTGAAGGTGCACAGGTCGGCCACGCCGATCTCCTCGGCGTAGGCCTTGATGCTGGGCTGGTGGGGCCCGCCCCCGACCAGCACACAGTGGATGTCGTCGCGGCCGAGCTCGTCCCGGAGCAGCTTGACCGCCCGGATCAGGTGATCGACCCCGTCCTGGTTGCAGATCTCGCCGAGGTAGACGATCAGGTGACGCCTGCCCTTGCGCCAGGCCGGATCGGGCGGGTAGCGGGAAAGGCGCTCCAGGTCGGGGCCGGAACGCACGACGTACACGTCGCCGGGCCGCACGCCGCCCCGCTCGATCGCGATCCGCTTGTGGCTCTCGTTGGTGGTGATGACCAGGTCGGCCGCCTGGAAGGTCCTGCGCTCCAGCCAGCGCAGCGCCGCCACCGCCGACCCATGCCCGGAGCCGAACTTGGCCTGGAACATCTCTGGCGAGAGATCATGGTGGTCGAACAGGAAGCGCCGGCCCAGCCGCTGCCAGAACCGTCCGAGCGGCCAGTAGGTTTCGGGCGGGTTGCAGACGTGGAGCACGTCGAAGCCACGGCCGGTCACGGCCACCCGGACTGTCTTCATCGCCGTGCGCACGAAGCACCAGAGGAACTCGGCCACGAAGCCGAGTCCACCCTGGGCGTCCACCGGCAGCCCGTACCGGTAGATGTGGACATCCTCGAGCTCCTCGAAGGAGCGGTTGAAGCCCTTGGCCTTGGGGCAGATGACGCTGACCCGGTAGCCGGCCCTGGCCAGGGTGGTGGCCTCCAGCCAGACCCGGCGGTCGAAGGGGACCGGCAGGTTCTGGACGACGATCAGGACCCGGCGGGGCCTACCAGCAGATGCCATCGTAGCCGTCCCCATCGCTGCGCCGGTCGACGACCCGGACCAGGTCGACGATCCGGTGCCCGGGCCGGGGCCGATCGGCCACCGCCTGGAACGCCGGGTCGCGGTTGCCGATCACCACGGTGCGGGCGTGGTCGAGCACCTCCTCGACGCTGGACACCATCAGGTCGGAGATGTGCGGAATCTGGTCGAGGATGTAGCTCTTGTTGGCCCCCACCAGCTTGGCCAGGTTGACGTTGGCGTCGTAGACGCGGACGTCGTAGCCCTTGCCGATCAGGCGCTCCACGACCTCGACCATGGGGCTCTCGCGCAGGTCGTCGGTGCCGGCCTTGAAGGCGAGGCCGAGGACCCCGACCTGGCGCGAGCCGGCGTCGGCGACCAGCTGGAACGCCCGGTCCAGCTGCTGGGCGTTGCTGGGCAGGATCGCGTTCAGCAGCGGCAGGTCGAGGTCGAGGTTGCGGCCCTGGTAGCGCAGTGCCCGCACGTCCTTGGGCAGGCACGACCCGCCGAAGGCGAAGCCGGGGCGCAGGTAGACCGGGGACAGGTTGAGCTTGGTGTCGGCGCAGAGGATGTCCATGACCCGCTGGCCGTCGAGACCCTGGGCCTTGGCCAGGCTGCCGATCTCGTTGGCGAAGGTCACCTTGAGGGCGTGCCAGGCGTTGTCGGCGTACTTCACCATCTCGGCCAGCTCCAGGTCGGTCTGGACCAGCGGCGCTCCCGGCCGGGTCACCACCGGGGTGACCAGGTCGCGGACCGCCTCGTCGACGGCGCCGACGACGACCTTGGGTGGCTCGTGGTAGTCGCGGATGGCGGTGCCCTCGCGCAGGAACTCAGGGTGGACGGCCACCGGCACCGGCCGGCCCGCGGCCCGCTCCAGGTCGGGCAGCAGGACCTGGCGGGTGGTGCCGGGCAGGACGGTGCTGCGGACCACGACCACGACCGGCGACCCCTGGCGGCGGATGGCCTGGCCGATGTCGTCGGCCACTCGGCGCAGGTAGCCGAGGTCGAGGCTGCCGTTGCCCTTGCTGGGCGTGCCGACGCAGACGAAGGCGAGGTCGGTGCCGGCCATGGCCTCGTCGCAGTCGGTGGTGGCCCGCAGGCGGCCGGCGCGCACGCCCTCCTGGATGAGCTCGCCCAGGCCGGCCTCGATCACGGGCGAGCGGCCCTGGTTCAGCAGGTCGGCCTTGAGCGGGTTGTTGTCGACGCCGACCACCGTGTGGCCGTCGGCGGCGAGGCAGGCGGCCGAGACGGCGCCGACGTAGCCGAGGCCGAACACGCTGATTCTCATGCTGTGCTCCCAGAGTCGAGCTGCAGGACGGTTCGCAGGACCTGGCCGCCCCCGACCCGGCCGGTGCCGAGCAGGGTCACGGCGGGCACGCGTACGCCGAACGCCGGCGAGTACCAGCCGGCCCTGGGGTCGGTCTCGCCTTCCAGGCGCCACCAGGTCAGCTCGCCGGGGAGGGCCAGGGTGGCCCGCCGGCGGCCGTGGTCGCCGGGCCACTCCAGGACGGCCTGGCCGTCCTCGAGGGCGCAGGCGACCTCGGGGCCGAGGTGGAAGGCCAGACGGCAGTCGTGGCCGCCCTCATCGGTGTCGAGCCGGTCCTCCACCACCAGCCGGCGGCCCCGGCGGTCGAGCAGGACGCGGCGGCGGTGGATGGCGGGCGGGCGCAGGCGGCGGTAGCCGTGGTGGGCGGCCTGCCAGGAGGCCACCGGGCCGCCGTCCAGGCCGCTGGCCTCCTCCAGCTCGGCGCGGGCCTGCCGGGTCCACAGGTGTGGGCCGGCCGCCACCGACTGGTCGGCCCCGCCGACCTCCAGGGTGTTGTGGGCCAGGGTGGAGCGGAAGTAGGCCCGCCAGGCCGGCTCGGCCCCGTAGCAGTAGGTGCCGGGGTCGGCCAGGAGGTCGACCCCGCCGGCCCGTACCTCGATGGCGAGGGCGTCGGCGTGGGCGTGGGCGGCGATCGACAGGTACCCGTGGGGGCCGTGGTCGGCCCGGCACCACAGCTCGTCGGGCCCGGGCTCGGGGTCGCGGAGCAGGGCCATGCCGGCGTCGGCGAACAGCGACGGGCGGCGCGCCGGCCGGGCCCCGCCGGGGAGGGGCCGGGTGGCCAGCCGGGGCAGGAGGGCGGTGCGCACGTCGCCGCCGTCGACGGCCGGCCACCAGGGGGCCGGCTCGAACAGGGCGGCGCCGGTGGCCAGCAGCGACGCCCAGCGGTCGTAGCCGGGCCCGTCCAGCAGCAGGCCGTGCCCGTCGTCGGCGTCGCCCTGGCGGGGTGGGCGCAGCCGAACGTCGACCACGGCGGCCAGGGCGTCGGTCATGCGCCGCAGGACATCCCAGGCCTGGTCGTCGAGGGGGTGGCCGGTCAGCTCCCCCTCAAGGGCGGCGGCCAGGCCGAGCTCGAGCACGAAGCCGTGGTACTCGCTGGCCAGCTCGCGGTTGAGCCCGCCGTCGAAGGTCTGCCGGGCCAGCTCGCGGCCGAGCCTGGCCGCCGAGCGCTCCCGCCAGCCGGCGCTCTCCGGGAACCAGGGGAAGGCGCAGCTGGCGGCGAACTGCCCGGCCATCTCGGCCAGGATGTGGTTGTTGGCCGACGACCCGTGGCTGGGCAGCCGGGCGAGCCACTCCTGGTGGTGGTGGAGCTGCCGGAGGAAGGCGGGGTTGCCCTCGAACAGGGCCCCGGTCCCGGCCCAGCCGTCCAGCAGCCGGCGGGTCCACACCCAGGACAGCAGCCGCACCCCGAGCTCGATACCGCTGGTCCAGTGGATGCCGGACAGGAACGGGTTCGCCGCCCACCAGGAGCGGAGTTGGGCGGCCACGGCCTCGGCGTAGCGCTCCTCGCCGCTCAGGTGGTAGGCGGCGGCCAGGACGGTGAGGTGCTGGTGGCGGGACGGCTCCCACACGTACTTGACGTTGCCGACACTCGCCGGGTCGCGCTGGTCGATGTCGAAGCAGTAGGCGCGGTCCGGCGCCCGCCGGCCGGTGCTGGGGTCGAGGAACCAGTCGGGGGCCGGGGCCATGTCGTGGCGCTCGTGGGCGAACACCGGCCAGTTTCCGGCCAGCAGCCCCTCGGCGGCCTCCTTCAGCCGGACCCGGGCCTCCTCGGGGACGTCGTCGCCGCCCGGCGGGAGCGGGGCGGCGAAGGCCGGGGCGGCCGCGGGCACGGCGGCCGCGTCGGCGCCGGCGTCGGTGACCTGCCGCCGGCGCCAGCGGCGCTTGGTCAGCTCGTCGCGGGCCCGCCCGGCCATCTCGGCCGGCGACATGTTGGCCAGGCGCCGCGCATACCATCCCAGCTTCACTCGGCAGCGCCTCTGTCGTCGACGGCCTCCAGGCGACGGCTGGCCAGGCTGCGGCGGGCCGCGAAGGTGGCCCGGGTCGTGGCCACCAGCGACTCCAGCGAGACCGGCATGGGCCGGGCCTCGGCGACGGCCCGCACGAAAGCGTCCAGTTCCTGCTTCTGGCCCTTGTCGATGCCGGTGCGGGAGCGGCGGACCTGGCGGCGACCGCCGCGCCACAGCTCGGTGCGCTGGAAGTTGTGCAGCCGGGCCACCTGCCCGCCCCCGGTGACCTGGAACAGCTCCTTGGGGGCGCGCGGGTCGCCGGTGGTCTGGTAGGCGATGGTGGCGACCGCGCCGTCCGGGTACAGCAGGGTGATGGCGCTGTCGTCGGGGTCGCCGGTGGCGGCGGCGAACACCGACACCGGGTCCTGGTCGAGCCACCAGGAGATCGTGTCGACGAAGTGGCAGCCCTCCCCCACCAGCCGCGAGCCCTCCTCGGGCTGGGCGTACCAGCTGCCCGCCTCCAGCCGCCCGGCGTTGACGTCGTAGCGGACCTGCACCGGCCCGCTGCGGGCCCCGAAGGCGCGCTTGAGGTCGGTGAACAGCGGCGCGAAGCGGCGGTTGAACCCGACCATGAGGCGGTCGTTGCCGCTTTCGGCGACCGCCGCCAGGATCGCCTGCAGCTGGTCGTCGTCGACCGCCAGGGGCTTCTCCACGAACACCGCCTTGCCGGCCTGGAGGGCCTCGCAGACCATCGCCGCGTGGGCGTGATGGCGGGTGGCGATCAGCACGGCGTCGACGCCCCCGTCGGCCAGCAGGCCCCGGTGGTCGGTGGAGCAGCGCTCGAAGCCGAACTTGCGCTGGGCGTTGGTGGCCGACAGCCCGGTGGCGGTGGCCACCTCGACCAGCCGGACGTCGTCGCGGTCGCGCAGGTGGGGTAGGAGCATGCTGGTGGCGTAGTTGCCGGCCCCGATGACCCCGAGCCGGACCACCGGCCGGGTGGCGGGCTGGTGGGCCGGCCGGTCCGCCGGGCCGGCGCTGGCCAGCCGGCGCTGCGGCGACCCGTTGGCCGTGTAGCGGAACAGCATGCCCACGCCGCCGTGCTCGCCCTTCTGGATCCGCTCGTAGGCGTCGACGGCGTCGTCGAACGGCAGCACGGCCGAGACGAGCGGGTCGAGGTCGAGCCGGCCCTCGGCCACGAGGTCGAGGAAGCAGGCCATGTTGCGCCGCTCGGTCCAGCGGACGTAGCCGATCGGGTAGTCGACCCCGCCCTCCTCGTAGTTCGGGTCGTAGCGTCCGGGGCCGTAGGAGCGCGAGAAGCGGACGTCCAGCTCCTTGGCGTAGTACTCGGTCCAGGGCAGCTCCAGGCGGCACTTGCCGATGTCGACCACCCGGGCCCGGTCGCGGGCCAGCTCGGCGGCCAGCTCGACCGGCTGGTTGGTGTCGCCGCCGGCGGTGAGGAAGAGGTGGTCGGCGCCGGCGCCGTTGGTGAGGGCGGCGAGCGCCTCCAGCACCGGGCCGCGGCTGGCCGGATCGGGCGGGCGGCAGGCGGCGGCGCCGCTCTGCTCGGCCAGCCGGCACCGCTCGGCCGACGGGTCCAGGCCGACCACGTTGACCCCGGCGGCCCGGAGGATCTGCACCAGCAGCTGCCCGACCAGCCCGAGGCCGATGACGCAGGCGGTCTCGCCCAGCCGCGCCTCCGACTGCCGGTAGCCCTGCATGGCGATGGCCCCGACGGTGGTGAAGGCGGCGTGCTCGGGGGCGACCCCCTCGGGCAGGGGCACGCACAGGTTGCGCGGGACCCAGTTGTACTCGGCATGGAGGGCGTAGCTGTTGCCGGCGCAGGCGACCCGCTGTCCGACGGTGAGGTCCTCGACCCCGGCCCCGACCTCGACGACCTCGCCGCAGAGCGAGTAGCCGAGCGGTGTGTAGGAGTCGAGCCGGTCGCTGACCTTGCGATAGGTGGCCCGCAGTCCCTGCTGGGAGACCGACTGCATGACCTTCTTCACCTGGTCGGGCCGGGCTCGGGCCTTGCCGACCAACGACAGCTTGCTCTCGCTGATCTTCATCATCTCGGTGCCGGTGGAGATGAGCGAGAACTGGGTGCGGACCAGGACGCCACCCGGACGCGCGGCCGGCACCGGGACCTCCAGCAGCGCCAGCTCGCCCGACTTGTAGTTCTGCGCGATCTGCTTCATCAGTTGCGGCCCTGCTGCCGATACCAGATCTCGAGGGTCAGCAGCTGCCAGATCTCCTTGGACCGGTCGGCGGCGCCGCGGCGGTCGTCGTCGACCATGGTCCGGACCATCTGCTTGTCGACCAGCCCGGAGGTGACCAGGGTCCCCCCGGCCACCAGGTCCTCGACCATGTCCGACAGGTCGCGCCGGATCCAGGCCCGCAGCGGGGCGCTGAACAGCCCCTTGGGCCGGTACACGATCTCCTTGGGGAGCCACGCCTCGGCCGCCTGCTTCAGGATCGCCTTGCGCTCGCGGCCGACGATCTTGGCGCTGCCGGGGATGGCGAAGGCGGCCGCTGCCACCTCCTTGTCGACATAGGGGACGCGGACCTCGGTCGAGGCGGCCATGCTGGCCCGGTCGGTGTAGGCGAGGTTGAGGCCGGTCAGGAACAGCCGCGTGTCGGTGTAGCACATGCGGTTGACCTGGTCGCCGGCCGGTCCCTCGTTGTAGACGGCGGCGTGCTCGTCGACCAGCTGGTCGACCCGGGGCCACAGCTCGGGGTCGAGCAGCTGGTGGAGCTCACCGACGTCGTAGTGGGTGTAGCTGCGGCGGAACGCCGCCTCCTCGGGCAGGTCGGCAAACGCCACGAACCGCTTGGCCCAGCGGGCCGCCCGGTAGCCGCGGCGCCGGCCGGCCACCGGCAGCCGGTCGACCACCGGGGTGACGACCCGGTGGCGCAGGACGCCGGGCAGGCGGCGGTAGCGGGCGGCCAGCAGGCCGGCGTAGTGCTTGCGGTAGCCGCCGAACAGCTCGTCGGCCCCCATGCCGGACAGCAGCACCTTCACCCCGGCCTCACGGGCGGCGCGGCAGATGAGGTAGGCGTTGATGGCGGCGGCGTCGCCGATCGGCTCGTCCAGGGCGTGCACCATGCGGGGCAGCAGGTCGGCCACGTCGGGGGCGATCTCGACCTCGTGCAGCCGCAGGCCGTGCCGGCCGGCCAGCCTGCGCGCATAGGCCAGGTCGTCGGGCATCGCCTCCAGCCGCCGGTCCTCGGGCCGGAACGAGATCGTGTAGCAGTCGATATCGCGGTTGTGGCGGGCGGCCAGGACCGTCAGCAGGCTGGAGTCCAGCCCGCCGGACAGGAAGGTGGAGATGGGCACGTCGGCCACCAGGTGGGCGGCGACCGAGTCCTCAAGCACCCGGCGCAGCTCCTCCACGTCGACCCGCCGGCCGGACGGCTCGGCCAGCTCGGCGCGGGGGTCGAAGAACCGCTCCAGCCGCCGGCGGCCGTCGGGGCCGACCTGCAGCCAGCTGCCCGGCGGGAGCTTGTGGACGCCCTGGTAGACGCAGTGGTCCTCGGGGATCCAGTAGTACATCAGGGAGGCGACAACGGCGGTGTGGTCGATCGGCGGGTGGTCGCCCAGTAGCGGCCGCAGCCCCTTCAGCTCCGAGGCGAAGGCCAGGCCTCCCCCGGTCGCCGTCCAGAACAGCGGCTTGATGCCGAACTGGTCACGGGCCAGGGTGAGGGTGCCGGCTCGCTCGTCGAACAGCGCAAAGGCGAACATGCCGCGCAGGCGGGACAGGCTGGCCGGCCCCCAGCGGCGCCACGCCTCCAGCAGCACCTCGGTGTCGGAGTCGGTACGAAAGCCGATCCCGGCGCCGGCCAGCTCGGCCTTGAGCTCCCGGTAGTTGTAGATTTCGCCGCAGAACACCAGCACCAGCCCGTCCTTGACGAACGGCTGGTTGGCCGCGGCCGACAGATCGATGATCGACAACCGTCGGTGCCCCAGGCGCACCCGCCCGCTGTCGCCGGGGCCACTCCAGGCACCGACCGCGTCCGGGCCCCGGTGGGCCAAGGCCTCCGACATAACGGCCAGGCACCGGTCATCAACGGCGCCGACATCATAGGCGCCGAGGATCCCGCACACACCGCCCCCTGTTGTTGTGTCCGCTCCGGCGGGAACGCCGGAGCCCAGATCTTTCCATCCATGCCGGGCAGGCGAATGCCCGGCCCAAGCAGCATTATCCGGGGGAAGCAAGGCGAAGGCACAGGACTACCCGCATGAATCGCAACTACGGCATTTAGGGGTTGAACATCGCGTCGCCCGTGCTCAGGGTCGCGGCAGTCGCTCGACCGCGCCCTGGGCGTCCATCGCCTGGTTGGCGAGGGCATCGGCCCGCCGGTTGCGCTCCCGGGGCACGTGCTCCCAGGTGACCCGCTCGAACTGGTCGGCCAGGCGGCGGGTCTCGGCCCACAGCACCCGCAGGTCCGGGTGCCTCACCTTCCACAGCCCCTTCTGCTGGTTGACGACCAGCAGCGAGTCGGCGCGGACCCGGACCCGCCGCGCCCCCAGGGCCAGGGCCTGCTGGAGGCCGGCGATGGCGCCGCGGTACTCGGCCACGTTGTTGGTGGCCCAGCCGATCCCCTCCGCCAGCTGAGCCAGGACCTCGCCGCCGGGGGTGGTGACGACCACCCCATAGCCGGCCGGGCCCGGGTTGCCCCGCGCCCCCCCGTCGCTCCAGACGACCACCTCGTCGCGACTCACTCGACCACCAGGATGCGGCGGCAGTTCTCGCAGCGCTTGACGGTCTCGGGCGGCAGCTTGCGGAGCGCGGCCAGCTCGACCGCGGAGATCGACACCCGGCAGCCCTGGCAGGTGTCGCCGACCAGGGCGGCGGCGCCGACCCCTCCCTGGCGCTTGCGGATCTGGTCGTAGAGGGCCCGCAGCTCCCCGTCGACCCGGGGCGCGACCTCGTCGGCGGCCGCCCGCTCGGTGGCGAGGTCGGCGTCGATCTCGACCAGGGCGGCGTCCCGTTCCCGGGTGACCTCGGCCTGCTCGGCCGTGATCGCCTCCCGCCGGCTGTCCAGCTCGGCCAGCTCGGCCTCGAGGGTCTCGCGCTGCTCCATCCGCTCCAGCAGGTCGTCCTCCAGGGCCGACTGGCGGCGCTTGAGGGCGGCGACCTCCTCCTGGATGGCGGTGAGCTCCTTGGGGCTGGTCACCCTGCCCGAGGCCGCCCGGTCCTCCTCGCTGTGGGCCTTGCGGGTGACCATGTCGATCTCGTCCTCCAGCCGCGCCTGCTCCCGCTGGAGGGTGCCCAGGCTGCCGCGGCGCTCGGCGCCGACCTGGTCGACGACGGCCATGCCGCCGGCCAGCTCGTCGAGCCGGAGCTCCTCGGGCAGCGAGCCGCGCCTGGCCGTGAGCCGGTCGACGGCCGAATGGTGGCGCTGCAGCTCCAGCAGCGCGCGCTGGTCCTCCAGTGGTGCGTCCAACGGTCCTCACAGCGGTTGTCGGGCGGGTGGTCCCTACCCTACCGCGCCGGGCTTTCGCATGGACGCCGCACTGGATCGGGTGCGCCGATACAATTACGCCTACTGAGCACGAGCCGAACGACACCAGGGGGAGCGTTGGACGGCCCAATCGACGACTGGCAGGAGGGGCCGGGCCTCGTCGACTCCATACGACGCTACCGGTGGCTGGTCGCGTCCATCACGCTGCTGGCCGCGGTGGCGGCCTTCGTGTGGTCGTCGACCCAGCCAGTCCAGTACCAGGGCGTGGTCCGGCTGTACCTGGACACCAGCGGCGACCAGACCGACCCGGGCCGCATCGTCCGCAGCCAGGCCGAGTTCATCACCTCGCCGGAGGTCCTGGACCGGACCATCACCCTGGACGGGAACCGGATGAGCCGCAAGGAGCTGGAGCAGCGCCTCACGGTCGAGCCGGCCAGGGATGCCGACGTGATCACCATCACGGTCCTGGACGCCACAAGGGCGCAGGCCGGGGCCCTGGCCGAGTCGGTGGCCCGCGCCTACCGGGAGTCGGTGGCCAGGCAGTCCGCCGCGGCGGCCAAGCAGGAGGTGGCCGCCCTCAACCAGCGTCAGGAGCAGCTCGCCGGCGAGATCGACACCCTCGACGCGCAGTTGGCCGACGATCCGGGGAACCAGCGGCTGCTGGCCATCCGGCAGGCCAAGGAGGATCAGCTGGCGAAGCTCGCCGACCAGGTCGAGGCGACCCGCGACGGCGCCTCGCGGGCGGCCACCCGGGCCGAGACGGTCAAGGAGTCGGCCACCGTCCCCGAGGCCCCGGCCAAGCCCAAGCCGCTCCGCAACGCCGTCCTCGGCGCCATGCTGGGGCTGGTCGTCTCGGCCGGGCTGGCCTGGTGGCTGAACGGGCGGCGGGTGCAGAACCTGCGCCTGCTGGAGTCGCTCCACGCGGCCGGCCGAGGCGAGGGCCTGCCCGAGCCGACCACCAAGGGGGCGCTGGCCCCGGCCAGGATCTTCGGTCGCGATAACCGGCAGATCACCGTGAACGGCTCCCCGGCCGGGAACGGCTCGGCCAGCGGGATCGCCGACTTCGACCAGGTCGCCACCTCGATCCAGCAGCTGTTCCGGTCCCTGGAGGGCCCGCCGCGCAAGCTCTACGAGGAGGACCTCCCCCGCATGGTGGTCGAGCAGATCACCCAGTCGTTCCCGGTCGACCTGGCGGTCATCCTGCTCAAGACCGACGACGGGGTCCGGACCATGGGCAGCGTCGGCCCCGAGACGGTGTCGGACGACGTCCTCGACCGTGCCGCCTGGGACCTCATCGACCACGCGGCGTCGAGCGGGCCGCGGCTGGTCTACCTGGACGAGCTGCAGTCGCTGGCTGGCACCGGCCTGGAGGCGGAGGAGGAGGACGTCTCGCTCGCCCTGGTGCCGATGGTCCGCGACCAGGTCGGCTTCGGGGTGCTCGTGACCGGCCGGCGCCAGAACCGCGACGGGGGCGCCGCAAAGCTCGGCGACGAGGAGGTCGAGCAGATCGCGGCGGCCATCTACGACATGGTCCCGTACCTGTGGGCCTGGCTGCTGCTGCGCAGCCTGAAGCTGCGCCTGGGGAAGTTCCGGTGAGCGCCGGGACGGCGTAGACGCTCCCCTCCAGCTCCGGCCATCCGCGACCATCTGGTGCTCGGGTTCGCCGAGGCGTTCCACTGCCGCAAGGGCGACCCTGGACCTGCCCGGGCCACGCCTCAGTAGGCGCCCTTGCGCTCCACCACCGTCGAGATGGTCTTCAGGGTGATGTAGCAATCGAACGCCAGCGACCAGTTCTCGATGTAGAACGCGTCCAGGCGGACGGCCTGGGTCGGGTCGATGTCGCTGCGGCCGTTGATCTGCCACCAGCCGGTCATGCCGGCCGGCACCTCGTGGCGGGGCCCGAGCAGCTCCAGGTTGGCGGCCACCTGCTCGGTGGGCAGCGGCCGCGGACCGACCAGGCTCATCTCGCCCCGGACCACGTTCCAGAGCTGGGGCAGCTCGTCCAGGCTCCACTTGCGCAGCCGGTGCCCCACGCGCGTGATGCGGGGATCCTGGTCGAGCTTGAAGAAGGGCACGGTCGTGTCGGCCTCGGTGGCGGGGTCCTGGCGCATCGTCCGGAACTTGTGCATCCAGAAGGTGCGGCCGCCCTTGGTGACCCGCTCCTGGTGGAAGAAGATCGGCCCGGGCGAGGTCAGGCGGATCGCCACCGAGGCGGCCAGCCAGATGGGCAGGGTGGCCGCCAGCGCGAGGCTGCCCAGCACCAGGTCGAAGGCGCGCTTGGCCAGGGCCTGCCTGCCGCTGAGGCGCACCGGGCGCAACGACAGGGCGACCACCGACCCGACCTGCTGCAGGGCCAGCCGCGAGCTGAGCACGTGGGTCAGGTTGGCCGAGACCAGCACCTGGACGCCCTGCTGGCGGCCGGCCTGGGACACGACCTCGAGGGCGTCGGCCTCGACCAGGGTCGAGGCCACGAACAGGCAGTCGACCGACTGGTTGACGATCAGCTCCCGCAGCTGCTCGATCCCGCCCAGCACGGGCAGGGTGTCGCCCGCCTCCTGAGCGCCGTGGGGCTGGACATAGCCGAGGGGCACGAACCCCGAGCCAGGGGCGCCGAGGGCCTGGGCGAGCCGGATCGCCTCGCCGGTGGCGCCGATGATCAGCGTCCGCAGCGCCAGGCTGCCGTCCAGCTTGCCGCGGTGCTGGTACAGCCGCCAGAACCGGCGCGCCAGCAGCTCGAAGAGCAGCGCCAGCACGAAGGTGAGCCCGATCCAGCCGCGCGAGAAGGTCGACTTGGACCAGAAGGCGACCATCACCAGCAGCACCACGCCGACCCCGGTGGCACCGACGGTGCGCCGGAACTCCTCGGCCGGCGACAGGTACATGGGGCGGTAGAGGCTGAAGGCCTGGAAAACGAGCACCCAGACCAGCGGAGCCAGGACCAGCAGGACCAGCTCCCGCGACGGCAGCAGCCGGATGTCGAAGCGGATCCAGTAGGAGACGAGCAGCGCCAGGCAGATGGCGGCGGCGTCCGAGAGGGCCAGCCCGAGCGAGATCCTGCGGTAACGCCGGGCGGTCCCGCTCGGCGGCGGGCCGGCCAGCGGCACCCGGAGCACGCTGGCATGGTCGACCAGACCGGTGGTCGCGTTCCTCATGCAGCCCCTCCAGCGGCGCCTCGGACCGGTGGCCGATGGAGTGGTGGTGACGAGGTCGGGATGGTACGCCGTTGGCCAGCGTCGCCGTCCGGCGCGTCGCCCCATGACATGGCGACGCGCCCGAGGCCGCGGACCGGCAGCCATGGTCGCAGATACACTCTTGAACTCCCCCCGGAGCGAACTGGCGTCGGTGGCCCCCGCCGTCCAACGGCGAGCGCGTGCCTACGCCAGGTTCACCACGTTGTGCTCCCCCTTGGAATGCTTCACTCACGAAAGCCTGAGGCCGAGCTCAGGTGGGGACAAGTTGCAAACGCCGTAAGCTGCCCTACGAACTCTGACCTGCGGCGTTTCCTACCTCTTGGCCCGTCCCGCCCTACGCCCCCGCTCAGCGGCCTCAGTACGCCCGCGCGACCAGGACCGTGTGCGCGGCCGGAGCGCCGTCGACCAGGCAGGGTCCCTCGGGCGCCGGCCCGTCCAGGATCACCCGGATGGTGGCCCCGGTGCCTTCGCCGAGGGCCTCCTCGCAGGCCGCCGAGCCGCACCAGGCCAGCCGGAAGAAGCCGCCGCCGCCCACCCGCTCGCGGAGCTCGCCCAGGTCGGCGACCTCGTAGGTGTGGGCCTCGCGGTCGGCCAGCGACTCGGCGTGCAGGCCGCGCTGGAGCTCCTCGAGCAGCTCGCGGGCGACCCGCCCGACCGCGTCGATCGGCACCGGGCTCTTGGCCCGGGTGTCCCGGCGGACCAGGGTGGCCTGGCCGGCGGCCAGCTCGCGGGGCCCCAGCTCCACCCGGACGGGCACGCCCTTGAGCTCCCAGTCGACCGAGCGGCGCCCGAACGACAGGTGGAACCGGGTGTCGACGTGGGTGCGGACGCCGTCGCCCCGCAGCTCCTCGGCCAGCTTGTCCACGGTGCGGGCGACCTCGCCCTCGGCCAGAGGGATCAGCACCACCTGGTGGGGGGCGATCGCCGGGGGCAGGCGCAGGCCGTGGTCGTCGCCGTGGGTCATGATCACGCCCCCCAGCATCCGGGTCGAGCTGCCCCAGGAGGTGGTGGCCACGTACTCCCGCCGGCCCTCGGCCGACAGGTACTGGATGTCGAAGGCGCGGGCGAAGTTGTGGCCCAGGTTGTGGCTGGTCCCCATCTGGAGGGCCTTGCCGTCGCGCATCAGGCCCTCGCAGGTGTAGGTGCGGTCGGCCCCGGCGAACCGCTCGGCGGCCGACTTCTCCCCCGTCACCACCGCGCAGGCCAGGGTCTCCTCCATGAACGCCCGGTACACCTCAAGGGCGAGCATGGTCTCGGCCTGGGCCTCCTCGTAGGTGGCGTGGGCGGTGTGGCCCTCCTGCCAGAGGAACTCGGTGGTGCGCAGGAACAGCCGCGGGCGCAGCTCCCAGCGGACCACGTTGGCCCACTGGTTGAGCAGCATCGGCAGGTCGCGGTGGGACTGGATCCACTTGGCGAACAGGTGGTTGATCACCGTCTCGGAGGTCGGCCGCACCACCAGCGGCTCGGCCAGCTGCTCGCCGCCGCCGTGGGTGACCACGGCCAGCTCGGGCGAGAACCCCTCGACGTGCTGCCGCTCCTTCTCCAGGAAGCTCATGGGGATGAACAGCGGGAAGTAGGCGTTCTGGACCCCGGTGGCCTTGATCCGCCGGTCCAGGTCGGCCTGCATGAGCTCCCAGACGGCCCATGCCCACGGTCGGATGACCATGCTCCCCCGGGCCGGGCCGTTCTCGGCCAGCTCGGCCCGAGCGACGACGTCCTGGTACCACTGGGGGAAGTCCTCCCCCTGGGGGGTGAGCACGGCCTCGTTGGCCACCGGCTTGCGCCTCCTCCGGCTTCGGCGGGTTCCGGGGCGCAGCCTACTAGAACAGCGCCCTGGTCAGGTCCTTGCGGTAGCGGGCCGTCAGCGGGTGGTCGTCGCCCAGGAGGCGGAAGACGTCCAGCATCAGCGCCCTGGCCCGGTCGCGGGTGTCGCCGGGGCCCTCGCGGACGGCGGCCAGCAGGGTGGCCAGGGCCGGGTCGGCCTGGCCGTCGGAGGCCTGGGCGGCGGCGGCGGCGAACCGGGAGGCGGGGTCGGCGGCCTCGGCGGCCAGGCGGGCGCTGGCCAGCAGCACGGCGACCTCGGGGTCGGTCTCGACCGGGCGAAGCAGCTCGATGGCCTCGGCGGGGCGGCCGTCGCGCAGGGCCAGGTCGGCCAGGCCGGCCCGGGCGGCCAGGTTGTCGGGGTCGTCCTTCAGGATCTCGCGCCAGCGTTCGGCGGCCTGCTCGGGGTCCAGCTCGGCCGCGGCGGCCGCGGCCCGGTCGGCCTCGCTGGGCAGCAGGGCCTCCACGAACTGCTCGACCACGGCCGCCGGCTGGGCGCCGACGAACTCGTCGACCAGGCGGCCACCGGCGAACGCCTTGACCGCCGGGATCCCCTGGACCTGGAAGGCCATGGCCAGCCGCTGGTTCTGGTCGACGTCGACCCGGGCCAGGACGACCTCGCCGCCGTGGCGCTCCACCGCCCGTTCCAGCACCGGGGACAGGGCGTGGCAGGGGCCGCACCAGTCGGCCCAGAAGTCGACCAGCACCGGGACGGTCATCGAACGTTCGAGCACCTCGGCCTGGAAGGTGGCCTCGGTCACGTCATACACAAGATCGCTCATACCGTTGTAGGTACGCCTGCCCGGGCCTGGTCCGCAACGTCAGGAGGGGGGGTCGAGCTGGTCGGCGTGCTCCTCCAGGTGGGCGACGGTGAACCGGTCGATGATCTCGGCCACCGTCATCTCCCCCAGGGTCTGGTGGTGGCCGCTGTGGGCCAGGGCCTGGTCGTCGAGGCGGTCCAGCAGGGCCAGGACCACGGCCACGCCCTCGTCGACCCGGCCGAGGAGCCGCTGCGGGTCCTCGCGGCGGTCGCGCTCGATGGCGCCGATACGTCCCGGGTCGGAGGAGACCCGGCCGAACTCGTCCTGGCGGCCGGCGGCGATCAGCTCGGCCTGCTCGGCCCAGTAGGGCAGCATCTCGGCCACGTGGGCCAGGACCTGGCCCCGGTCCCAGCGCTCCCCGGAGGCCGGGTCGGGGTCGGTGAGGGCGTCGTCGGGCAGCACCGCGGCGCTGGCCCGGATCCTGCCGGCCGCGGCCAGCAGCCGCTCGGCCCGGTCCGTCGGGGCGCCTCCGGGGGCGCTCATTGGCCCAGCCTCGGCCTTATGCGGTCGGGGTCGGGCTGGAACGGCGGGGCGTCGCCGGCCACCACCGGGCTGGCCAGCGCGCCCAGCCCGGCCACCTCCAGCTCGACCTGGTCGCCGGGCTGGAGATAGGGGTACTTGTCGGCCCCGTGGACCAGCGACAGCTCCAGGATGCAGCCGGTCCCACAGGTGCCCGACCCGAGCACGTCGCCGCGGCGCACCGGGGCCGCCTCGCTGGCGTAGGCCAGCATCTCGGCGAAGCTCCACCAGAGCCCGTCCAGGTCGGCCCGCGACCACTCGACCCCGTTCACCGTCGCCGTCATCACCGCGCTCGGCACCTCCCGCAGTCCTCCGGGGGCGAACTCCGCCGCCGTGACCAGGGTCGGCCCCAGCGAGGTGGCGAAGTCCTTGCCCTTGGCCGGTCCCAGCGACAGCGCCATCTCGCGCCGCTGGACGTCCCGCGCCGACCAGTCGTTCATGACCATGAACCCGGCGACCACCTGGTCGGCGTCCTCCAGGCCCAGGTTGACGCCGCCCCGGCCGAGCACGCAGGCCACCTCCAGCTCGTAGTCGAGCTCGGCCGAGCGGGGCGGCGCCGCCACCGGGTCGCCGGGGCCGAGCACGGCCGCCGGGTTGGTGAAGTAGAAGACCGGCAGCTCGTACCAGTCGGGGTCCATCTCCCGCCCCCGCCGGGCCCTGGCCGTGCGGACGTGCTGCTCGAAGGCGTAGAAGTCCCGGATCGACGGCGGCTCGGCCACCGGCGCCAGCAGCCGCGCCCCCGCCAGCGGCACCGGCTCCCCGTCGGCCCGGGGCCGCAGCCCAGGGTCGGCGTTGGCCGCCATGGCCAGGTCGAGCACCGCCTCCAGCCCATCCCGCCCCTCGCCGGCCGCCACCGGGACGACGACCTCACCGTCCAGGTACCCGACCCGAACCCCACCCCCGGCCTCAGGACCGTCCCCGCCCGCGGCGATGTCAAGAAAGCGACAGATCTTCATGGTGTCCGCTCCGTCAGCTGGGGCCGGGGCAACGCCGCTCACCATACCGTGCCGGCCTGGGGCGCCCGAAGCAGCGGGTAGGATGGGCCGGTGGACCAACCTCCCGTCGAGTCCTTCGACGTCCCCTCCCTCGAGGCGGCCCGGACCGAGGTCCAGGACCGGACCGGCGAGCTGTACCTCGAGTTCCTGCGCCGCGACTCGATGAGCTGCGGGCTGTACGTGCTGGAGCCGGGGGCCGACGACCCCCAGGAGCCGCACCAGGAGGACGAGGTCTACGTGGTCGTCGCCGGCCGGGCCCGGCTCCGCATGGCCGACCAGGACCAGCCGGTCGGGCCGGGCAGCGTCCTGTTCGTCGCCCGCACCGTCCCCCACCGGTTCCACGACGTCACCGAGCGCCTCTCGGTGCTGGTGTTCTTCGCCCCGGCCGAGTCCGTCTAGCGCCGCAGCCAGGGCGGCAGCGGCAGCTCGCGGCCCCGCCAGGGGACGATGTCCTCGGTGGCGAACCGCCCGAAGAAGTTGACGAAGTGGGCGCCCGCGCCGGCCAGGGCCCGCCTGGCCCGTTCCCGGGCGTCGCTGGACGGCGCCAGCACCGACAGCACGGTCCGGCCGTCGCGCAGGGCGGCCACGTAGACGGCCAGGTCGACCATCTGGTCGGCCAGGGTGAACGACAGCAGCCGCCGGGCCCGCGCCCAGGTCCCGCCGGCGTTGCCGAGGCTGTCGATCCGGTCGGCGTCCCGGTCGCCCCGCAGCACCAGCACGGCCTCCCCGGTGAACCCCTCGTCGGCGAGCGCGGCCGCGGCGGCCGCGGCCGCGTCGTCGTTGTCGAGCACCGCCATCAGCCGGTTGGTGGTCGGCAGCCGCCGGGCGACGGACATGAGGGGGTCAGCATGGCACACCGGCGGTGAGGGTAGCGTGGGAGCCTCGACCCGACGACGCCGAGATCGCACGGGAGGGATGTCGTGCTGCTCGAGGGCAAGAACGCCGTGATCTACGGAGGCGGCGGAGCGATCGGGGGTGCGGTGGCCAGGGCCTTCGCCCGCGAGGGGGCGCGGGTGTTCCTGGCCGGCCGCACCCGGGCCAGCCTGGAGAAGGTCGCCGCCGACATCCGCGGCGCCGGTGGGACGGCCGAGACGGCCGAGGTCGACGCCACCGACGAGCGGGCGGTCGACGTCCACGCCGATGCCGTCGCCTCCCAGGCCGGCGGCATCGACATCTGCATGAACGTGATCGCCCACGGCGACGTCCAGGGGACCCCGTTGGTGGAGATGGCCCTGGAGGACTACCTCCGGCCGGTCGACACGGCCGTGCGGACGACGTTCCTGACCTCGCGGGCGGCCGGCCGGCACATGGTCCGGCAGGGGTCGGGCGTGATCCTGGCCTTCGGCGGGTCGGGCGACCCGCCGCGCGACTACCACCTGGGCGGCCTCCAGGTCGCCTTCGAGGCCATCGAGGCCATGCGGCGCCAGATCTCCTCCGAGCTGGGGCGCCACGGCGTGCGGTTCGTGACCCTGCGCACCGGCGGGATCCCGGAGACGATCCCGCCCGGCGAGGACGGGGCCCCGTCCCTCGAGGAGTTCGAGCGCCTGACCATGCTGGGACGGGTGGCCACGCTGGAGGACGTCGGCAACGTGGCCGCCTTCGTGGCCTCCGACCGGGCCCGCACCATGACCGCGGCCACCGCCAACATCAGCTGCGGGGCGCTGATCGACTAGACCGGCACGTCGAGGGTGGCGGTCAGGCCGTCGCCGACACTCCCGGTGACCGTGCCCAGCTGCAGGGAGTAGCCGTCGCTGAAGACCATGTCGGTCTCCAGCGAGGTCTGGGCCATGTTCTGGAGGCTCTGGCCGTAGCCGTCGGTCGCGTACACCTGCCTGCAGGCCGCCTCCGGGAGGGCCATCTGGGAGGTCCGGAGCTTGCCGCTGGCGGTGGTGGCCGCCTCCAGGCTCGGGTAGACCTCGAAGTGGACGTGCGGCCAGCGCCCCGAGTAGGCCGCCGGGAAGATGCTGGTGAAGGTGACCGTCCCGTCGTTGCCGGTCTCCTGGACGCCGCGCAGGTAGTTCTCCTGGGTGACGCCCTCGGAGTACAGCGAGTACCTGCCGTCGCGGTCGCAGTGCCACAGGTAGACGGCGGCGCCGGGCAATGCCCCGGACCCGTTGTTTGTCTCCAGGACCTTCAGCCTGATGGTCAGCGGCACGCCGGTGGCGACCCCGGACGCCGACCCGAAGCTCCGGGTGATGTCGCTGCGGACGATGCCGCTCTCGGTGAGGACGTTGACGCCGTTGGACCCGTCGCCCGGGTAGGGCCCGGCCGTCTCCTCTGGGATCGCCGTCCCATCCGACGCCGTGCCGGCACCGGCCGAGCTGGCGCTGGCCGAACCGCCGGCACCGTTGTCGTTGCCTGTGACCCCACAGCCGGCCAGGACGACCGCCAGCCCGGTCCCGCCCAGCAACCCCAGGGCCCGCCGCCGGCTCAACAGCGCCGGCAGGTCATGGGACAACCCCCGGTCGTGGTCGTGCAGCTCCTCGTCGTGCGCCATCGTCCACCCTCTCCATGAATGTCCTGGTCCTAGGCCTCCGGAGGCGACCGCCCCGGAATCGACGACACGCTAACGCCCGAACCTGGAGGTCAACTGGGAGCCCGGTGGAACTCGCCTGGGGATCGCCCGCTCGCGGCGCTTCGCTCACACAGGGGAGACCGACTCCAGCAGCCCCTCCCGGACCAGGCGCCGGACCAGCACCAGCCGGCTGGGCGGGTCGAGCTGTGCGGCGAGGTCGGCGACGGCCAGCCGGTCGCTGGCCAGGATCAGCCGCATGACCGGGTCCAGGCGCGCGGGCATGTGCAGGACGCGGTCGCCGAGCAGGACCTCCAGCCGGTCGCCACGCTGACGCAGGCCGCACACGGCCCCGGGGCGCCGCCGGACCACCGTGTCCTCGCCGATCTCCTCCAGCGCGAGGAGCTGCTGGAGCTGTCCGGTGAGGAGCGGCGGCCGGCCGGACCAGAACCGGTCGGCGGCGGCCACCGCGATCGCGCCGGGGTCGAGCTTGTCCAGCCGCTGCCGCACCTCGGCGAGCTGTTCGGCCACGCCGGCGGTGAGCGCGGCCGGGTCGGCGGCGAAGCCGGCGGGCAGCGGCTCGCCGGACAGGGCGTCCTCCACCGCCGAGCTGACGGTGCGCCGCAGCGCATCGCCCCAGGTCGTGGGGACCACACCCACGGTCAGGTGCACCGAGGCGGTCGCCGCCGTCCAGGCCGCGTGCGGGTGGCGCTGGGGGATGTAGAGGCAGTCGCCCGGGGCGAGCTCGGCCACGATCAGCCGGTCCCCAGGCTCACCGTCGCGATCGTGCACGTCCCAGCGCTTCCGTCCGTGCACCTGGAGCACGAACACGTCGTGCTCGTCGCGGTGCACCCCCAGCCCTCGCGAGGCCGGTGGGGTGATATAGGCGTTGACCTGGACAGGATGGGTCAGCGCGAGCTCCAGGTCGCGGCCGAACCGGGAAAGTGGAGGCCAGAAGCGGTGCAGGCTCTGCAGCACGATCGTGGCGCCGCCGTGGAACAGTTCGTACACGCGGCGCGGGTCGGCGAGGTCGTCCACCGGTTGGCCGCCCACCCGTCCCGACCTGGTATAGGACCGCCGGTCGAGCTGCCTGCCCTCCTTGACCAAACGGAAGGCCGGGTAGCGCGGCGTGGTCGAGGACAGGATGTGGTCGACGTCGCCCAGGGAGAACAGGTCGGCGAACGCTGCCCCGTCCGCCCCGGGCCGGTACAGCGGGGCCCGCGCCCAGTGCTCGCGAACGAACCGGCCGGTGTCACCGACGCAGCGGGCGAGGGCGTCGCCCGCCGTGTCGTCCTCCGTGTCGCTACCGGTCGGACTCGTCGGCATCGGCGCCCTCACCGACGTCGGCCCGGTCCAGGGTGCCGGTGTCGCGGGAGTCCATCATCGCCCCCGTGTCGCTGGCCCCGCTCGGGGTGGGGACGTCGCTCTGGTCGAGCGCGTCCGAGTCGGCGGCGTCCATCATCGCCCCCGTGTCGCTGGCCCCGCTGGGGGTGGGGACGTCGCTCTGGTCGAGGGTGCCCGAGTCGGCGGCGTCCATCATCACGCCCGTGTCGCGCGGGCCGCTGAGGGCCGCCTCGGCCTCGGCCTGATCGCTGACGTCCCCAGCGTCGCGCTGGTCGGTCACGATCTCCTCGTCCCTGACGTGATCGGGGTCAGACGTCATGGTCGCTCCTTTGCGAGCGGGCCGGCGGTCCGGCATGGACGGAACGGGACCTAGCGCCGTGAAGCTGGCGTTCAGGCCGTCTGCCGGCATTATCCACCCGCCCGCGCGCGGGCCGCGTCAGGCGGCCAGGGCGACCCAGACGGCGCCCTGGCCGCGCCGGACGAGCGGGTCCTGGAACAGCAGGGCAGGATCGACTGCCGTGTGCCTCGACTACTCCTTGAGCTGCAGGATGCCGAGGGCGTTCCTACCCGGGTCGATGATCCAGGCCGCCCAGGCAAAGCCGATGTCGGCGATGCCGTCCTCGGTCTTGAGCCCGGGCATGTCGTAGTCCTCGACCTGGACGCCGCGGGCGCGGAGCTCGGCCACCTCGGCCCGGATGTCGGTGACCTGCCATGAGGCCTGGGTCTGGGAGTCGGCGGTCCCAACCGTGCTCTTGGTCACGTCCAGGTGGGTGCCGCCGCCGCACTTGAACACGATGGCGTTCTCGTTCTCGGTCAGGATCTCCAGCCCGAGCTTGTCGTGGTAGAACTCCCGGGCCGCGGCCAGTTCCTTGGCCAGCAGCACCGGCGTGATCGGATGCTCCCCGAGCATGGATCATGCCTCCCCGTCGTCTGGCGCCTGCCGCAGCCTATACCCTGCGGCCACAGCGACCTGCTCCCGTGGCGGAGGAGGGTACATACGTGAGCCATCCATGGCCTGACACCGAAAGGAGCGGCGATGACCGGCGACCTGGCAACGGGCATCCTGACCTCCACCACCTTCGATCTGCCCGGCTACACCGTGGACCGGACCCTCGGCATGTCCTGGGGGCTGATCGTGCGCAGCGTCGGGCTGACCAAGGGCCTGACCGGCGGGCTGCGCGCCCTGAAGGCCGGCGAGGTGCCCCAGTTCACCGAGGTGGTCGACCATGCCCGACGGGTGGCGATGGAGCGGCTGGTGGGCCACGCGCAGCAGCTGGGCGGCAACGCTGTGCTGGGGGTGCGGTTCGACTCCTCCGACATCGGCAACGGACTGGCCGAGGTGGTCGCCTACGGGACGGCCGCGATCGTGCGGCCGGCCTGACCCGCTCCTCCCCGACCTGAGGTACGCCGACCACCGTTGGATGGCCCTCTCAGGCAGAGGAAACCCTCCACGTCGTAGCCGACTTTGGCAACGCGGCTAGAAGGCAACCACGGGGAAGTCCGGTGGAACCCCGAGATACACCTGCCCGCAGGTCCCATAGCGTTGCTCAGAGGCGAGGACGTGATGTCTCATCGTCCCGCATCGTGGGAGTGAGCGCCGCCTGACTTCCCTCAGTGGAGATCCCGGCTCGAAGCACTTCGATGACGAAGAGGGGGTTGCCCTCGGTCTCCATCCAGAGTCGTGCCGCCAGTTCCGGATCGATCGTGTCGGCATTGCGGAGCCGAGCAGCGAGCGTCGCGGTCGTGGCTTCGTCGAGCCGGTCGAGGGGCACGGTGGTCACTGCCTTGTCGTGGGCCAACGCGTCGACGAGTCCGACGAGGGGATGATGCTCTGGGATCTCCTCGGAGCGGACGGTACCGACGATGAGGGCCGGTGCCGTCGGTCCGGAACGGACGACGAAGCCGATCACTTCGATGGTCTCGGCGTCACACCACTGCAGATCGTCGATGATCAGCAGACGCGGGCGGTCGCCGATGACGGCCCTGCCCACTGCATCGAACAAGCGATGGCGCTGCGCCAGGTCGCCCGACCGGCTCGGTACTGTCGACTGGGAAGCCTCCAGGAGCTCGGGGAGGAGACGGGCGAGCTCGGCCCTCCAGACCGTGCCCAGGGTGTCGATGTGGCTCCGGAGAGCAGCCGATCGGAGGAGGTCTACCACCGGGCCCCACGGCAGTCTGCCCGCCGCCTCGTACGCACGAGCCGAAGCCACCACGTGTCCCTCGGCTCGAACGCGCCGTCCCAGCTCCAGGGCGAGGCGGGACTTCCCGATCCCCGGTTCGCCGGAGAGCAGCACGAGATGGGCCCTCCCCTCCCGCGCGGCGACCCATGCCTGGTTGAGCTGGACTTCGACGGCACCGAGCAGTCGGACCTCGAGCCGCGCCTGCGATGGGCCACTGA
>Ga0207428_10001159_pt1 | contig 28488 bp, 32 predicted proteins | sample RhiMethybrSRZTD1_FD_187600 | JGI IMG/M metagenome (GOLD analysis project Ga0207428, IMG submission 187600) | Populus rhizosphere microbial communities from Tennessee, USA - Rhizosphere MetaG P. TD hybrid SRZTD1 (SPAdes) (version 3) | ecosystem: Host-associated > Plants > Roots > Rhizosphere >...
TGCATTTCACGGCGAACAAGCTCTAGGAAGGACATGTCTGCGATGTCTTTCCGTTCAAACCGACACTACGCACTGACGCAATTTCAGCGCTTGTGTCTCCCCCATGACAACAAGGCGATCTACGAATTTCGCCGACGCCACCACCCGACCCGACCCGATGATGGGGCAGTGAGCAGCAAAATCGGCAGAACAATAAACGGCGTGGTGACGATCGCGATCAGAAACGTCCCGAAGAAGCCCATTCGCCGGTCGATCCCGAGCAGCCCCGTCAGGACGCAGAAGATGATATAAATGACTGCTTCGACCATCAGCCCCTGTCCCGCCGTCGCCTGGGCCCAAACATGCCGGAATTCCGGTCACGCCCGGGCCCAAGGCAAGTTTTCGGACATCAGCTGCCCGCAGTGCTCGCCGCTTCGCCTGATTTGCCACTCCGGCGTGAATCCCACATGTCGCGCTGGGCTCTAATGAACTCCCGATAATCCGGCGGGTTGAAATCCAGCAGCGTGCCGCCCGACGCAAAATGCTGAATGAAAGCCTTGCCGATGGCAAAGGTCGCACCAGCAGACAGGGCCGGCATGACAAACCCGGCCGTGATCGTCCCCAGCACCGGGACCGCCTTGAGCAGGCTCGCCGCACCGATGCCGCTTGTGGCCGGAATCAACGAACCGACAACGCTCGCGACGATTGCTTTGGTGCGATTCTCCGAGAAATCGACATCGTAGATCTGGGACAGCCGGCGCACCATTTGGATCTGAAGTCCACCAACGGTAGCGACATCGATCACTGGGACGGGTATGAGCCCCGCGACGCCCGACCATAAAGCGAAGCGGTTGACCAGATTCAGCGCCGTTTCGTCGCGCGATGCGCCTTCGGCGATCGCGTCGTCAGTCGATGTGCTCGTGGACGATGATTTCTGTGCCATGGCAAATCCTTTCTCGTCTTTTTCAGGCTGGTCACGACCTGGTCGGCAATTGAACTTATTGCCGAATTCCCCCGAAAATACTGAAAAAGCGTATCATGCAGGGTATACGGTGCCAAGCGTCCCGCCGATGCACATCATGCGGATTTAAGCCTGTTCTTGCCATCGCCGACCCGATCTCATAGAAGCCAAGGAGGTCGTGTGGAGGTCACAAATGCGGCCAAACAACGCTGCCCCAAGCGCCTCGGACGCACGCCCCGATTGGGAGGCGCCGGCCTTTACGAAACTGCCGATTGCCAGCCGGACCGGGTCGGGCGCGAATGTGGCAAGCGATCCCGCTCGCGTGGTCGAACCGGCAGCACCTGGCCAGCCCCTATCCAAGCTCGGCTTTTCATTTGAAATGGCGTTTCCGATGTCGTCGCGGTCGGACAAGTAATCGCAACGCCTCCAATTGAAGGCTGCGCCGCTTCGCTTCCGCACTGTAAGATTGCTGGCAGATCCCGGCAGTCTCGATGTCTGGACGTCCCAGCGGAGCCGTTCTTTGAATCTCACCGTCAACAGCGTCCTCGTTCAAGAGACCGCCCTGTCAGCGACCGAGGTCGATGGCCGCGTTGTTGTGCTGAGCCTGCAAGCGGCCTCCTATTTTGATTTCAACAAGGTCGCGAGTGAAATCTGGGGCATGCTCTCAAGTCCGCGCAGGGTCGAGGATATCCTGCAAAATCTTTCGCGGCATCACGACGTGGACATTGAAATCATGACGCGCGACGTCATGAGCTTTCTGCAATCGCTGGTCACACAACGTCTTGTCCGGATTGTTGCCGTCGAGGATGCCCGATGAAATTGCGGGCCAGGCGGCGTCGGTATCTGCGCGAAGCTTTCGTGATGTTTATTTTTGCGCGGCTTGCCGTGCGCCTGATCGCTCCAGCCCGAATCTTCGCCTGGGTTGACCGCCCCCCGCGGCGAACGAATCGATTCTCCGGCGACGAAGTCGGATGGATAAACTGGGCTGTCGATATGGTCGCAGCGAATTCGCGGGGAAAAGATCTATGCCTGCCTCGCGCGCTAGCGGCGCACGCCATGTTGCGTCGGCGCGGCATAGCCAGCAGACTTTGCCTTGCGGTGGCACGCGAGCAGCAGGAGTTGGCCGGTCATGCCTGGGTCGAGGTCGACGACCACACGATCATCGGTGACACGGGCGGCGACCGATTTACACGCATTGCCGAGTTCGGAATACCGAGAACCGTTTAGGCATTTCGTCGATGAGCGGCATAGCCGGCATAGTCCGTTTTGACGACAGACCCGTCAGGCGCCAGGAGCTCGAGCGCGTGGCGAACGCTCTCCATCAATATGGGCCGGACAAAGACGGTGTCATCGCGCAGGACAATGTCGGCCTTGTTCACGCCCTGATGCGAATGACTCCCGAGGATCGGTACGATCATCAACCGACTCGAGGCGCCGGCGGAACGATGATCACCGCTGACCTGCGCATCGACAATCGCGACGATTTGCTCCGCCGTCTTTCTCTCAATCGGCAGCTTGTCGCGGAATGGTCCGACGCACGTCTGCTGCTCTTTGCCTGGGAGAAGGTCGGCGACCGCATTTTTTCGATGCTGCGCGGACCTTTCGCGGTTGCCATATGGGACGGCAGCAAAAGGTCGTTGACCCTCGCACGCGACCATCTGGGTCTGAATGTTCTGATGTGGCACCGGGACAAGCATTCCTTTGCCTTTGCCACGATGCCCAACGGACTGTTTGCGTTCGACAACGTGCAACGAGAGCTCTGCGAGGAAAAAATCGCCGACTTCCTCGTGCTCAATCACGCCGATCATGCCGGCACCATCTACCGGAATATCTATCGCATTCCGCCCGCACACCTGATGCGGGTTGGCTCCGACGGCTCACTCGAGTTGCAGCGCTACTGGGCGCTCGATGAAATTGCTCCGGTCAAGCTGAAGTCCGATGCCGCCTATGCGGAAGGATTGCGTGAGCAGCTCGACCGCGCCATTCGGCGCCAAATGCGCAGCCTTCACCCGGTAGGCGCTCTCCTGAGCGGTGGCCTCGATTCCTCATCGGTCGTGGCTCTCGCCGCCCGCACGCTCGCAGAGAAAAAGCAGAGGCTGCCCGCGTTTACAGGCGTCCCCCGTCGAGGCTTCGACGGTCCGGTGCCGGACGGTTCTTATGCAGACGAAACTCCTTTCGTCGAAGCGATCAAGGACAAGCTCGGCAATGTCGATGTCCACTATGTGCACAATGACGAGTGCGATGACTTTGCCGCGCTTGAGCGCTTTTTCATTGCGCTGAATGGGCCGGTGCGGAATCCAAGCAACTTCGGCTGGACGTTAGGTGCTCTCGAACACGCACGGCGGCAAAACTGCCGCGTATTGCTCGGCGGCCTCCATGGAAACTACACAATAAGCTGGGACGGCTGGTCACAAACGGTTTCGCACCTGCTGCGCGGGAGATTCCTGCTCGCTCATCGTCAATGGCGGCTCTATTACCGCAGCACGCCATTTTCGCGGTCGGTCGCATTCAAAAAGCTTTTTGTCGACCCTCTCGTCCCATTGCCGGTTGGCAATTGGATCGACCGCCGCCGGCGGCCAAATCATGCCGCGGCCTGGCAGGACCATTCTCCGATCCGAGCAGACTTCGCAAATGCCATGGCTGTTGAAGGTCGGGCCCGCAAGTTCGGCCACGACTTCCTCTACCGTGTCCGCCGCAATGAACGCGCACAGGGGCTCGGACAGGTTGACTACCTCGGAGACTGGCACGCTGCTGAAAAGGCCGTCACCGGAGTTGAGGTCCGCGACCCGACGGCGGACATCGATGTTGTCTCCTATTGTTTCGGAATCCCACCCGAACAATTTCTTGCCGAAGGAACCGACCGCTCACTTGTTCGTCGCGCCATGTGGGGAATGCTTCCCGACGCGGTCTTGACCAACCGCTCGCGAGGTCTTCAGGCCGCGGACTGGTATGAAAAGCTCGCGGCAAATCGCGGCGCGCTATCGCAACAGGTCGCTGCGCTTTCCCGTTCGCCGCTAGCCCGTAAAATAATCGATCTCCCCCGTCTGGAGTGCGCGATCAGGACGTGGCCGGAGACGGGATGGGAAAGACTGGACGTGTTCCGTGAATATAACCTCGCGCTGACACGTGGCATCGCCAGCGCGCGCTTTTTGCAATGGTTTGAATCGGCGAACTAGCGACGCTTAGAGACCGTGATCGGGGATCACTTCGGCCGCAACCAGCCGGTTCCAGACAAAGAGAATGAGCAAGGCTCCGACGCTTGCTCCTATAAAGCCTGCGCTTTCCCCCGGGCGGTACATCCCGAGCCTCTGCCCGAGATACGTTGCCAGGAACGCGCCGGCGACACCCAAAACGATCGTAAGCACGAAGCCCTTGGGCCTGTTAGGTCCAGGCATCAGCACGCGGGCAATCGTGCCGGCGACGCAACCAATGATGAGAACCCAGAGAAGGACGCCCATGCGACGTGCCCCGTCGGTCAAAGGCGGCGAGCCGTGACCATCGACTTTTTCACCAGCTTGGACAAGCTAGCCGCTTTCGCATATCGCGTCCAACGACCGCCTGCTCCGGCTATCGCTGCGGTCCCGACAGCCGGAGATCGCGCTCCGCCCTGAAAACGTTGCTGTAGAGATTTGCGATCCATTGGCGGCCGCTCGACGTCACGTTGAGATAGCGGATCGCGGTCTGGATGTAGGGTGAAACAGTTTTCCAGTAGAATTGAGGATACAAATCCGTGAGGTCGGCGGGCGACCCGTAGCCGAGCTGCTTGTTGAGGCCGACCTCCTCAAATTCATAATAAAGTGCATTGGCCTTCCGCAGATATTGCGGATCGCCAAGCTGACCGATGAGATCGGCGGCGCGCACGAGTTCGCCTTCCTCACTGCCGTTTCCGTTCGGTTCAGTCGCTGCAGGAAAGCGCGTGAATTCGATTGAGCGGGCAATCCTTGCGGCATCGAGGAGATCGCTGCTGCCGATCCGGTCCATGACAAAGAGTTTCGACCTGTCCACGTGGTGCTGCAGCAGCGCCGCATCGGATGAGCCGCGCGGGATCTTGGTGCGGCGTCCTTGCCCATCGACGACATACCCGTCGGGACCGTCTCCCTCCAGAATGCCCCGCACATAGCCAATGTCGTGAAGCAGGCAGGCGACGAGGACGTGCGCGAAATCGGCCGGCGAGGTCGGCGTGAGCAGCGCCCGGCCCTTCATGATGTCGTAACCGACAAGCGTCACGAGCATCGTGTGCTCGACATTGTGGTAGAGCGCGTCGCTGTTGCCGATACATTCCAACGCAAGCCGGGCGACCGACGGGACAAGCTCGGCTAACTCGGCTTCGGTCGAGGAAAAGCGGCGGCCGAGATGCGACGTCAAGAATGATCCAAGTGCTTCCGCAGAGAGTTCAGGAACTGTGATCATTTTGCGCCCGCCCCGACATAGAACTTTTCTATAGTACTAGTACCGCCCATGCGGACGCTGTGACGCCCATCACAATCGCGTGGCAAAACCCACTGAATTAACTATGATATTTCTCCCAAATCCACAGCAGCTAGAGCCGCTGCTTGAGGGCCGCGGCCGCGAGGGCGTAGCCGCCCTCGGCACCGTCGATGAAATGGACATGGCTTGGTTGCGACGGCAAAGGCGTGAAGCACGTCATGATGGCCGCATTTTCCCGGTGGCAGCCATAGCGGATGTGTCCATCGCTCTCCGCCGCTGCCAGGGCGTCTTCGATTCTTTGCGCCATGCCGGGCGAACAGTCGATGATCATGCGCAGCGCGTCGTCGAACTTCCGGAAATCCGAGTTCGCAGCCACTTCGGACAAATATTTCCTTGGCACAAAACGGCCAACGCGCAGATTGAGCCGCATAATGAGGAAATAAAGAAAAGTTCGTGCATAGACCTTCAATCTAGCCACGGAGGCCGACTCTCCGGCACTTCGGCTGGCCAGCGCTTCGAGGTCGCAGCCTTGCGGCGGCCATTTCAATTGCATGGCCTCGCGCGCGGCCGGCCGACCGCATTCGGGCGACCCTTCCACCATGCTGATCATCTGCTTGACCACCGCACGGAAGGCGGACATGCACGAAATGTCAGCTGGCAGCATCAGTATCGAAAGAATTTGTCCGTACTGCGTGGGAAACTGCTCGAAGCGGCAGGACAGGCCCGACAGATCCGGCCGCGCTCCGGCAGGTGCGCGCGGAACGCTTATTTCGTCACGCTTCATCGCCGCATCCGCCCACGCAACTCCGCCACCCGAGAACATTGCGATGCTGATATTGTCCGAAACAGCGTACCGTCCGACGCGGACGTCGTGGCCGTTCCGCCGGATCTCTTCGACGGATACCATCCCTACCCTTAGTGTCAGGTCGAGATCCTCGCGGACCCAGGTCGCGGTTTCGGCAAGAGCTTGCCGGGCTATCACTGCGTCGGCGGGCGAAACTGCAAAGCTGGCCCCGTCGCCGCCGAATACGAAGGGAAAATCCCGCCCCCCGACGGCGTTGGCAATTGCGGCGATCACTGCCGCTCCCGCCATGTTCACGGCCTTGTAGCGCTTGTCGTGAATGGCCTGGGTCGACTGCTCGACATCAGCCACCCCGATGAGCCAGTCTTCCGGCAGTGGACTGAAAGAAAATTCATCTGCCACGAGCCGGAAGTCGCGAAATGTCGGAGCCGTGCGATAGAAGTCGTCGTTTGTTGAATCTGGCGTCATTTAGGCCAATTCAACCACACAAGCACGGCCCGGACCAATCGCGCCGCACGTCGATCCGGCAGAATCAGGGCAACGGTACCAGCTCTGGCGGAAAGTTTTTCATGTTGCTCGGCAAAGCCACATGCAGACCGTAGACGATGGTGCCGTTCTGAGCAGACCGCTGAGCGGCCTGTGAATTTGCAACCGTGGTGCTGCGCGAGGCCAACACGTTCAACAGAACCCCTGCAACAACCAGTGCGACATTGAGTGCTCTACGCATGCGAGCCTCCTGCGCTGCCCTCCCCAGAATCGACAGTCGCACGGCCCGTTTCGGCGCTTTGTGGGGTCGCTCACACAGAGTCCAGAATTTTTATGCGTCATTCGCGGGGGACAGGATTGCGATTCATGTAGACACGCCGATGTTTTCCCGGCGGCCCCCCTTCTCCGGGCACGCGCGCTGTGACAAGTAGGGCATTCCGGGCGTTCGCGAATGTTAGTAAAATCAGACTAATATTGATGGCTTGGTGGACCAGAATCCGATGCTCAACATCCTGATCATTATCGGTTGGCTTCTCGTCATCTGCTTGATGCTCTATCTCGCGAAAGAGCTCGTAAAGGATCGTTTTCGCGCGCGCCGTGAAAGAAAACTCGCCATCAGAAACGCCATCCGCGCCAGACGGCGAGAGCAATTTATGGAGAATCGCCGCCGGTGGGCTGAAATCAATACCGGCGTCATCCAGCCACGGCCCGCTGAAGCGGCAGCTTATGCCGAGCGCCGGCAGAAACAGAATCAGAGGTTGTTTGGCTGGGTCGTGTTCCTGTTGTGGGAAGGCTACTGGATTGTAGAAATTGTCGATCAGTTCAAAAAGAGCGACCACCCGCTCCAATTGCCGTATTTCTTTTTGTTTATCGTCATGGTCGTCATCCCTTATTCCGTTTATCGGTTCTCGACCCGGCGGAGACGCCTCGCGAGGCGGGCATCGGATAAGACATTACAATCGGCTAATTCGCCATAACGGCGGTTCCTTCGATTTCAACCTTGGCCCTTGGCTCGAGCAGGCCGGCGACAACCACCAGCGTCATGGCCGGAAAATGCCGGCCGATCGTCCTGCGATAGGCCTCGCCAATCTCCTCCTGACGGGCCACGTACTCAGTCTTGTCCGTCACATACCAGGTCAGGCGCACCAGATGCCGCGGCTCGCCGCCTGCCGCCGCAAGAACATCGACGATATTTTTCAAAGCCTGTTCAACCTGAGCGACAAAATCGTCGCTTTCGAATTTTGCCTGCCCGTTCCAGCCGACCTGACCGGCGATGAAAACCTGCCGGCCCTGCGCAACGACGCCGTTGGCATAGCCTTTCGGCGCCGCCCAGTTCTTCGGCTGCACAATTTCCGTCGTGTTCTTGTTCATGAGACTTGTTCTCGCAATTTAAAGCGCTGAATTTTTCCGGTCTGCGTCTTCGGCAAGGCGTCGACGAATTTCACCAGCCGCGGATACTTGTACGGCGCGATGGTCGCCTTGACGTGATCCTGCAGGATCTTGATGCGCAGATTGTCTGCTTCGACGCCGGCCCTGAGCACGACAAACGCGGCGACAACCTGCCCCCGCTCGGAGTCGTTTGCGCCAACGACTGCGCATTCCGCCACTTCCGGGTGTGCCAACAGCGCCGCCTCGACCTCGGGTCCGGCGATGTTGTAGCCCGCCGAGATGATCATATCGTCGTTGCGGGCAGCGAAATGAAATCGTCCGTCCCGATCCCGCAGAAATGAATCTCCGGTGAGGTTCCAGCCATCGGCAACATAGTTTTTCTGCCGCTTGTCGGCGAGATAGCGGCAACCGGTCGGGCCGCGCACGGCCAACCGTCCGATTGTGCCGTCAGGCACATCTTTCATGTCGGCATCGACTATTCTTGCCTCGTAGCCGCCGACCGGCCGGCCGGTCGCCCCGGGCAGGGCGTCTCCGATCCGGCTCGTGATGAAGATGTGGAGCATCTCGGTCGAGCCGATGCCATCGAGGATCGGCTTGCCGGTCTTGCGCGTCCAATCCTCGAATATCGGACCCGGCAAGGTCTCGCCGGCCGACACGGCCAGCCGCAGCGACGACAGGTTGGCCCCCTGGTCCATCGCCGACATCATGGCGCGATACGCGGTCGGTGCGGTGAACGAGATGGTGGCCTTATAGGTCTCGATGATCTGCACCATGTTGGCCGGCGATGCATTTTCGAGAAGCGTCGCGGTGGCGCCGAACCGCAGCGGGAAAATTGCCAGACCGCCAAGTCCGAATGTGAAGGCCAACGGCGGCGAACCGACGAACACGTCGTCAGGCGTCACGTTGAGAACTTCCTTCGCGTAGCCGTCGGCAATGATCAGCAGATCGCGATGGAAATGCATGGTGGCCTTCGGTTCGCCGGTGGTGCCGGACGTGAACCCGAGCAATGCGATGTCGTCGCGGCCGGTGGGCACCGCGTCGAACTGCACCGGCTTGTCGAGCGCAACGCGATCAAGCTCTGCGTCATGGTTGGACGTGCCGTCAAAATTGACCACCTGCTTGAGAAATTTGCTGACCTTGGCGCAAGCCACAAGCTCATCCGCGATACGGCTGTCGGTCAACGCCAGTGCGATCTCCGCTTTGTCGACAATCTTGCCGAGCTCGCCGGCACGGAGCATGGGCATCGTGTTGACGACGACTGCGCCCGCCTTGGTGGCGGAGAGCCAGGCCGCAACGAGCGCAGGGTTATTGCCGGAACGGATCAAGACGCGGTTGCCCGGCTTGACCCCGTAGTTCTCGACGAGGGCATGCGCCAGCCGGTTCGACCAATCGGCCAGTTCTTTGTACGTGCGCCGTCGGCCATTGCCGATCAGCGCGACGTGGTCGCCAAACCCGCGCTCAACCATGCGGTCTGTCAACTCGACCGCGGCGTTTAATCGCTCGGGATACTGGAATTCGGGCCGGTCGAGCAGGAGATCAGGCCATTGGTCGAACGGCGGGAGATTGTCGCGGGTGAAGGTGTCGACGTGCGCGGACGGCCCAAGCTTGATGTTTCGAGTCATGTCAGCGGCCTCAGGCAGATGAAAGTGCAGATCTTGCAATGATGATTTTCTGGACGTCGGAAGCGCCTTCGTAAATTCGCAAGGCGCGGATTTCACGGTAGAGCGTCTCGACCGGATGGCCGGACCGCACGCCGTCGCCGCCATGGATCTGCACGGCAGAATCGATCACACGCTGCGCCGCCTCAGTCGCGTAGAGCTTGGCCATCGCTGCCTCGCGCGTCACGCGCGCCGCACCCGTATCCTTGGTCCATGCGGCGCGATAGACGAGAAGCGCCGCCGCGTCGATCTCGACCGCCATATCGGCAAGATGGCCCTGGACCATCTGCAATTCCGACAATGGCGCGCCGAACAATTCGCGGCTCTTGGCGCGTTTAAGCGTTTCGGCGAACGCACGGCGCGCGAAACCAAGTGCTGCGGCCCCCACCGAGGTGCGGAAGACATCGAGCGTCGCCATCGCGATCTTGAAGCCGTCGCCGGGCGCGCCAATGAGATCGTCGGTACCGACACGGCAGCCCTTGAAGGTCAGGCGCGCGAGCGGATGCGGCGCCATAACCTCGATACGCTCGGCGACCGCCAGTCCGGGATTATCGCCGCGCACGATAAAGGCCGACAGGCCCTTCGCGCCTGCCGCCTCGCCGGTGCGGGCAAAGACCACATAAAGATCGGCGATCCCCCCGTTCGATATCCATGTCTTCTCGCCGTCGAGAGTGAAACCGTCGCCGCTCCGCCGCGCCGTCATTGAAATGTTGGCGACGTCGGAGCCAGACGCCGGCTCTGAAAGCGCAAACGCCGCGATCGCCTCACCGCTGCGGGTCTTCGGCAGCCAGCGGGCTTTTTGAGCGGGCGTGCCGAACAACGAAATTGGGCCGGCACCAAGGCCCTGCATCGCGAAGGCAAAGTCTGCGAGCCCGGAATGACGGGCCAGCGTTTCACGGACCAAGGCCAGCGTGCGAACGTCGATCTTGTCCGACGGTCCCTCAGCGGGCGCCGTGTGCTTGAGCCAGCCATCGCGGCCGAGATTGCGCACCAGCTCGCGGCAGGCGGCATCGACATCACGGTGATCGACATGCGCACAATGCTGCGCGGCCCATATTTCCAGCCGGTCGGCAAGCGCGCGGTGACGCTCCTCGAAAAACGGCCAACGCAGGAAACTCCGGTCGAGCATCGTCAATTTCCGGCAAACTGCGGTTTCTGCTTTGCGACAAAGGCCTCATAGGCCCGGCGGAAATCTTTCGTTTGCATGCAGACCGCCTGCGCGAGCGCCTCCGCCTCGATTGCGTCATCAAGCGGCATCGCGAACTCCTGGTGCAGCATGGTTTTCGTCATGCCGTGCGCGAACGTCGGTCCGCTCGCAAGCTGCTCCGCAAGCGTCATCGCATCTGCTTCGAGCTTGTCGGAAGCGACAATGCGATTGAAAAAGCCCCAGCGCTCGCCCTCCTCCGCTGTCATGACACGTCCGGTATAAAGAAGCTCCGACGCGCGGCCATGGCCGATGACGCGCGGCAGCAGAGCGCAGGCGCCCATGTCGCAGCCAGCAAGCCCAACACGGGTGAACAAAAATGCGGTCTTGGCCTGCGGCGTGCCCAAACGCATGTCGCTGAACAAGGCGATCATCGCGCCCGCCCCCACACAGACACCGTCAATCGCCGCGATAATCGGCTGCGGGCAGGCGCGCATCGCCTTCACGAGCTCGCCGGTCATCCGCGTAAACTCGAGAAGTCCCTTCATGTCACGGCCCGTCAGCGGCCCAATGATGTCGTGAACATCCCCGCCGGAGCAGAAATTGCCGCCGTTCGAGCCAAACACGACGACCTTGATATCGCGGGCGCGCTCAAGCTCGCGAAAGGTCTGCCCGAGTTCGGCATAACTTTCGAATGTGATCGGGTTCTTCCGTTCGGCGCCCTTGAGCGTGATCACGGCAACGCCGTTCTTAGCCGCCCAATTGAAATGCTTCGGCTTGAAGTCGCTCATGGTCATGCGCGCGACCCTCCATTGCGAATGCGGCTGGACAATCCGTCGAGATGACGGATCAAGGTATCCGCCTCGGCCGCGTCGAATTCGGCCAGCAAGCTATCGACCCACGTCTCATGCGCCTTGGCCATCGTCGCGAACCCTTTCAGGCCGCGCGGAGTGAGCCGCACGATGATAGCGCGGCGATCGTCGGCGGGAGCCTGGCGCACGACCATCTTGTCCGCCACCAGCCGGCCGATAATGCCGGTGACGTTTCCGTTCGAGACCATCAGGAAGCGCGACAGCTCCGTCATCGTCATGCCATCCGGCTTCCTTTCGAGTGCCGCCATCACATCGAATTGCGGGAGCGTCACGTCGAACTGGACACGGAGCCGCTCGCGCACCTCGGCTTCGATGGCGCGCGCGGCGCGCAATATGCGGATCCATAACCGCAGTCTTTGTTTGCTCAGCGGCTGCGTCGTTTGCCGTGGCTTCGACTTGATCGCGATCGTCATGCCGCACCCCCGGCAATGACAATGGCTTTGCCGTTGACCGCATTCGCCGCCGGCGAGCACAGCCACAGGACCTTGGCGGCGACATCGTCTGGGGAAATCAGCCGGCCATCGGGGTTGTCCCTGGCAAGCACGGCACGCGCCTCCTCGATCGAGCGCCCGGTCTTGCCGGCGACTGCGGCAGCCGCGGCATCCAGAAGCGGCGTATCCGTGTATCCCGGACACACGGCATTCACAGTCAGCCCGTCGGTCTTGAGCTCGACCGCCAAAGCGCGCGCGAGGCCGACAACCCCGTGCTTGGCGGCACAATAGGCCGCTACGTAAGGATAGCCCTTCAACCCCGCGGTCGAGGCGGTGAACACAATGCGCCGTGTCCCTTTGCCTTTGCGTGTCACATCGCCCAAAGCCGCTTGCACCGTCAAAAAGGCACCGGTCAGGTTGACCCCGATCATCCGTTGCCAATGCTCGGTCGAGATTTTTGCGACCGGCGCGCTCTCCACCGCGCCGGCATTGGCAACAACAATGTCGATCGGGCCATTGGCGGCGCGCGCGGCTGCCACCATCGTCTCGCAATCTGCGGCCTTTGTTACGTCAGCCATGACCGCAATCGATTTCGGCAAATCGCGCGCGACCATATCGAGCGGGGCTTTCCGGCGTCCGACAAGCGTCACGGCGGCGCCCTCCTTCGCGAGCGCCCGCGCGATTGCCGCTCCTATGCCGGTGCCGCCGCCCGTGACCAACGCGTGCAGGCCGTCGAGCGCGCCCATCACACTTTCCCCATCATCACATCGGGGCGCGACTTCAACCGATGCAGCTGGTCGCGGCCCGGCCAATATGGTTTCGGCCAGGCCAAGCCCGCATAGCCAAGGTCCGCCGCGGCGTGCAGTGTCCAGTACGGGTTGGCAAGGTGCGGGCGCGCAAGGCAGACGAGGTCGGCCCGCCCTGCCATCAGGATCGAATTGATGTGGTCGGCATCGTAAATGTTTCCGACCGCGAGCGTCGCAATGCCCGCTTCGTTGCGGATACGGTCGGAGAACGGCGTCTGAAACATCCGTCCGTAGACCGGCTTCGCCCGCTTCGACGTCTGTCCAGCGGATACATCGATCATGTCGGCGCCGGCGTCAGTCAGAATGCGCGCGACCTCGACCGCATCGCGCGGCGAGATGCCGTCCGGCACCCAATCATTTGCGGAAATGCGCACCGACATCGGCTTGTCGTCGGGCCACACCGCCTGCACGGCGCGAAACACCTCAAGGGGAAACCGCATGCGGTTCTCGAGACTGCCGCCGTATTCGTCGGTGCGTTTGTTGGTGAGCGGCGTGATGAACGCCGACATCAGGTAGCCGTGCGCGTAATGCAGCTCGAGCCAGTCGAAGCCGGCACGCTGCGCCATCTGGGCCGAGCGGACAAACTCATCGCGCACTCTGTCCATGTCCGCGCGCGTCATCGCCCGTGGCGCCTGGTTCTCCGGGCTCCAGGCCACCGCGGAGGGACCCATCACCGTCCAGTTGCCGGACGGCAGCGGCGCATCCATCGTTTCCCAGCCGAGTTGGGTCGAGCCTTTGGGGCCGGAGTGGCCCAGCTGGACGGCAAATTTGGCGTCGCTTTCGGCATGGACGAAATCGGCGATTCTTTTCCACGCGGCCTCATGCTCAGAGCGATAAAGCCCCGTGCAACCGGGCGTAATACGGCCCTCCGGGGACACACAGGTCATCTCGGTGAAGACCAGCCCTGCCCCGCCTTTGGCGCGCTCGGCATAGTGGACCAGATGCCAGTCAGTCGGCGTGCCGTCGACCGCGCGGTATTGCGCCATCGGCGACACCACGACCCGGTTCTTCAATTCGATGCCGCGCACGCGGAATGGCACGAACATCGGTGGCCGCTGGATCTGCGGCTCCCGCCCCGTCGCCTGCCGCTCGAACCAGCGCTCCGCGCCGCCAAGCCAATTTTCATCGCGCTCGCGCAGGTTTTCGTGACTGATGCGCTGCGAACGGGTCAGCAGCGAGTAGTTGAACTGGACCGGATCGAGATGAAGATAGCGCTCGACGTCCTCGAACCATTCGGTGGAATTACGTGCCGCGCTCTGCAAGCGCAGGACTTCGAGCCGCCGCTCGTCTTCGTAGCGCCGAAAAGCGTGCGTCATGGTCGGCTCGCTGTGCAAATAATCCGCGAGCGCAATGGCGCTCTCCAGCGCGAGTTTCGAACCTGAGCCGACCGAGAAGTGCGCGGTCGCCGCGGCGTCTCCGAGCAAGACAATATTTTTGTGGCTCCACCGCTCGCACAGGACACGATTGAAGTTGAGCCAGGTCGAACCGCGCAGGTGGCGCGCGTTCGACATCAATTTATGACCGCCGAGATTGCTGGCAAAGATTTTCTCGCAGGCCGCAATCGTTTCCTCGGTGCTCATCTGCCTGAAGCCGGCTCGGCGCCAGGTCTCTTCCGAGCACTCAACGATGAAAGTCGCGGTGTCGCCGTCGAACTGGTAGGCGTGCGCCCAGATCCAGCCGTGCTGGGTCTGCTCGAAGATGAAAGTAAACGCATCGTCGAATTTCTGATGCGTGCCGAGCCAAATGTACTTGCAAGCACGCACGTCGATGTCAGGCTTGAACACGTCGGCATGGGTGGCGCGTACCCGTGAATTCACCCCATCGGCGCCGACGATCAGATCGTAGTCCGCATAGGCGGAAACGTCCGCGGCCTCGGTCTCGAACTGGAGCTTGACCCCGAGGGCGCGGGCCCGCTCCTGAAGAATACTCAGCAGGCGTTTGCGGCCGATGCCGGAAAAGCCGTGGCCGCCCGAGCGCACCGTCTCGCCACGATAGTGCACCGCGATGTCGTCCCAATAAACGAAAGACTCGCGGATGAGCGCCGCGCTCTCCGCATCGCTGGCTTCGAGATTGGCCAGCGTTTCGTCGGACAGCACCACGCCCCAGCCGAACGTGTCGTCCGGCCGATTGCGCTCGATGACGACAACCTCGTGTGCGGGATCCCGCCGCTTGAGCGAGATCGCGAAGTAGAGGCCGCCGGGGCCGCCGCCAAGACAAACCGCGCGCATTGCCAGATCCGATCGTCAGATAAATTATTATAACCATATAATTTCTAAACTTAAAGTATTTTTCCCCTGAAACTCGACCCCCCGGGTTAGGGAGGGGGCACGAAAAAAGCCTTGCTTTATTAGGTCTTACAGCGTGGTTTCAGAGCGTTTTCATCAAACCCGTGCCGGGGCCAGCAGCGGACGCTGTCCAGGTCAGGTGCGATAGCCGCATCGACCCTGCGAGTTTTATTTTTTTCTTGATGGCTTCTTCCAGATCCCGCGCTTCTGCATAAGCTCGACCTGTTTGTCGACCACATCACGCTTATACTCAGCGTGCTTTGGCGGCAGTTTCTTCAAGTATCGATTTTTCGGGTAGATTGGTTTCTCATAGATGATTTGCGCCAGTTCCGCACGCACATCCTTCATCCAATTGGTGACCTGCGCCGACTGGCGGTGGTGACGCAGCGCTTCGATATTGACAACGCCTGAAACGAACGTGGAACCATTGGTGTCGCGCTGCTTGCCGACGAGCTGCCCGCGGTAGTCAACGATCATTGATTGGCCGCCTCCGGCGTCGATGCCGACCGGATGGTCCGCATCGAGATGGTAGCTGCCAATATTCGGCGCGACGATATACATGTTGTTTTCCAGAGCACGAGCGCGATTGGAGATCTCGAAAATGTCGTTCTCTGTAAATGGCGCCGGCATCGACGCTCGGTACACCACCTCAGCGCCGTTCATCGCAAGGCCGCGCCCGTTCTCAGGATAATTACCTTCCATCGCCATCATAATGCCGAGTCGTCCGATCTTGGTATCGGCGACTGGCCAGAACGCGTCGAGCGTGCGGCCATATTTTTTGATCCACCAATCGTAGACATCATGCGGCGACACCGAACGTTCGACCGGCAAAAGCGCACTCAGTTTGTAGTGCTGCAAAATAATGTTGCCGTCCGGATCAACGACGAACCCGATATTAAAGAAGCGATTCTTCCAGTCCTTATGACGCGCCTTGGCCTGCGCCATGATGAAAACATTCCATTGTCGCGCCAGCTTGCCGATCTCGTCGGTTTCCGGTCCCGGAATGTCTATGCAACAAGTGCGGGCGTAATCGGCATGATCTACGTCCAGGACTTCATCATTGAAACCCATCAGCGCGCCCTCGGGAATCGCAAGCAGGCGCACCGGGATGTCGAGATTGGAAAGCCAGAATGCTGCCTTCGTAAGCCCCTTGAGGTGCTCGATATTATGCTTGATCTCCTCACGTCGACGGATGCCCCAGAAGCTGGGAATCAGGCCTACGGCGTTATAAGGCTCGATCATAGCCTACCTCATCGGATGAAATTTATGGTGAGCGATCGCGACGGATTCACGCGGCGACGCTCGGCAAGCCCGCCAACGCCATCGCAAGTTCCTTTTCATCGTAATCCTGGTCGACAAGCTTGCCTTCGAAGAAGCTGATGTAAGCCTGCATATCGAAATGGCCGTGACCTGAGAGGTTGAAGAGAATGGTCTCCTGTTTGCCCTCTTTCTTGCAGCGTAAGGCCTCATCAATCGCGCAGCGTACCGCGTGATTGGCTTCCGGCGCCGGGACGATACCCTCGCAACGCGCAAATTCGACGCCGGCTTCAAAGCAGGTCTTTTGATGGTATGCGCGCGCCTCGATCAGCCCGAGTTCGTAAATGTGAGATACGAGCGGTGACATGCCGTGGTAGCGCAGGCCACCGGCATGGAAGCCGGGCGGAATGAAGGTTGAGCCGAGCGTGTGCATCTTGACCAGCGGTGTCAGATGCGCCGTATCGCCGAAATCATAGGCGTACTTGCCCCGCGTCAGCGATGGACACGCTGCCGGCTCCACCGCGATAACACGCCGCTTGCGTCCGCCGCGTAATTGCAGGCCGAGAAACGGAAATGCCAAGCCGGCGAAGTTCGAGCCACCACCGGCGCAGGCGATCACAATATCGGGGTCATCGCCTGCCACTTCAAATTGTTTGATCGCTTCCTGTCCAACGACTGTCTGGTGTAGCAACACGTGATTGAGCACCGACCCGAGCGAATATTTAACCGCCGGATCCTTGGCTGCCACCTCGACCGCTTCCGATATGGCAATGCCCAGCGAACCGGGGCTATCAGGATGTTGCTTGAGAATGGCGCGTCCGCAGTCGGTCTCATTCGATGGAGAGGGGACGCAGCGCGCACCATAGGTTTCCATCAGCGCACGCCGGTAGGGCTTCTGGTCGTACGACACCCGCACCTGGAAAACCGTGACGTCGATACCGAAAAGCGCACCGGCAAAAGCGAGCGATGAACCCCACTGCCCGGCCCCGGTCTCGGTGCTCAGCCGCTTGATCCCTGCCTGCTTGTTGTACCAGGCCTGCGCGACCGCCGTGTTCGGTTTGTGCGAGCCGGCCGGAGATACACCTTCATATTTGAAGTAGATTTTCGCCGGCGTGCCGAGTTTTTGCTCGAGCCGCCGCGCACGAATCAGCGGCGAGGGTCGCCACATCCGGTAGACGTCGCCTATGGGTTGAGGAATGTCGAGGTAACGCTCGCCCGTCACCTCCTGCAGGATCAACTCCATCGGGAACAGCGGCTCGAGGTCGGCCGGGCCAATCGGCTTCTTCGTTCCCGGATGCAGGACGGGCGGCAATGACTTGGGAAGATCTGCCGTCAGGTTGTACCAAGTTTTCGGAATATCCTTTTCGTCCAAGACGAATTTGACCTGATCACTCACGCAACTCTCCCTTACCCGCAACACAACACCGCCCAGCGCAAGATAGCTGAGGATGCCAGAGATGTGAACTTGTCCGCCGATTCGTCACGCCGCCTGATGCTGCCCGTGCTGCAGCAGAGTCAGTGCCACTGCGTGAGCGAATCCCGGCCATCGCTGTGTAACTTACCGAGCGTTTTCCTTTCCTGATCTCCAGGGAGGACCACTTATTAGAGCTTGCAGTCTTTGGCGTAACCGTCGGCGTGGTTCGAATAGATCTTCTCGATGATCTGGGTCTCGTACTTGCCGTCGGCGCGCTTGGCGACCTTGGTGAGGTAGAAGTCCTCGATCGGGTAGCCATTAATGTTGAACTTGAACGGCCCGCGCACGGACGTAAAGGCGGCTTTCTTGAGCGCGGCGCGCACGGCGTTCTGATCGGCGAGGTTGCCGTTCACTGCGGACACTGCGCTGTTGATCAGCATCGCCGCGTCATAGGCCTGCATGGCGTAGGAGGCAGGCACGGCGTTGTAGGCCGATTCATACTCTGAGACGAACTTCTTGTTGGCCGGATTATCCATGTTGGGTGCCCAGGTCAGCACGCCGTAGACATCGACGGCATTGTCCTTAAGCACCGGCAATGTCGCCTCATCGGCTGTGAAGGTGGACACGATCGGGATTTTTCCTTTGAGTCCCGCCTGAATATACGTATTGAGAAGATTGATACCGAGACCGCCCGGCATGAAAGTGAATAGTGCATCCGGCTTTGCCGCAGAGATCTTGGAAACTTCCGGACCGAAGTCGGTCGTATTGAGGGGGAGAAGCGATTCCTCGATGATTTCGCCCTTATAGGTGCGCTTGAACCCGGCGATCGCATCCTTGCCAGCCGGGTAGTTCGGCACCAAAACGTAGACGCGCTTGTAGCCGAGCTTGTTGGAGGCCTGGCCGACCGCTTCGAAGATCTGGTCGTTCTGATATGAGGTCACGAAGAAGTTGGCGTTGCAGCCCGCGCCGGCGAAATTCGACGTACCGGCATTGGTGCTGATCAAGATCTTTCCGGCATCGATTACCGGCTTGTGGATCGCGACCAGGATATTAGAAAAGATCGGGCCCACCACAAAGTCGACGCGATCGCGCTCGAGCAGACCGCGAACCTTCTGAATCGCGACATCGGGCTTAAGCTCATCGTCAGCAACAACGAGTTCGACGTCTTTCCCGCCCATCTTGCCGCCAAGATTTTTCAACGCGAGTTCGAAACCGTTTTTCGACTGCTGACCGAGCGTGGATGGCGCACCCGACAGGGTGTAAATGAGGCCAATGCGGATCTTGTCGTCCTGCGCCGCCGCTGCGTTAACGACAAGCATAAATGCTGCGGTAGCCGCCAATCTGCATACGTACGCACGCATAGTCAGTTCCTCCCAAAACACCAGTTTTTATTCCCTATTGGTCCAATAAAGCTCAGGGGAGTCAATCGCCCCAAACGATGCGACCCGATTGCGTCGCCGACTGGCAAGCCGCATCATTTCTCATCCTCTGGACGCCCAATAAAATTGTCGGCAATAGCGGCTGACCAACCGGCTCAGGCTTTATTTATCCCTTCGATGGCTTTCAGCATCGCGCCGACCGCGGCGCGCTGCGTGAGCCCGCCCTCACGGACCAGGCTCCGCCACGTGTAAAAGCTCAGGGCCAAAGCCAGCATCGCCCGTTGCCTGACATTGAGCTTGGCGCCGAGCGTCTCGTGATAGGCCGCCATTGTCGGCCCCATCCGCAGCGCGACAGTTTCTTTCACCGGCTGATGCGTTTCGGCATCGCGCAACACGCATGCAGCCAGTTCGGCGCCGCGCTCGAACCAGCCATAGACCGCGGTGAGACCGACGCGGAGCCGTTCGTACCGATCTTCGATGCTTCGCCAAGGCGTGGGGTCCGGCAGCGGATCGCGCTCCAAGGCCAGCGCCGAGCAGGCCATCAAGAGGCTCCGCTCGTCGGGGAAATGCGCATAGAGCGTATGGCGCTGAACGCCTGCCCGTTCAGCCACCATGCTGAAGGTCGTGCGCGCGGGGCCGACAGTGCCGTGCAGATCGACGGCCGCTTCGACGATGCGGCGGCGCGTTTCCGCCTGCTGCTCGGCCCGACGCTTGAGGGTATAGGTCCGCGTCATCACTTTCATTGCACTAGCATGTGCATTCATTATTGACAAGTCCAAAAATTCCAATATACATACCTGTACCTTGAAATTGAGCGTTCAGGAGGCAGCTGTGGAGACCAAAATCGCTGAGATTGCCGACGGCATTTACCGGCTCTCGACCTTTGTGCCCGATATCGCGCCGCCCGCCGGCTTCACCTTCAATCAATTCCTGATTCTGGGGGACGAGCCGCTGATGTTCCACACCGGACTGCGGAAGATGTTTCCGTTGAACCGGGACGCCGTGAGCCGCCTGATTCCGCCTGAACGTCTGCGCTGGATCGCTTATGGCCATTTCGAGGCCGACGAATGTGGCGCGATGAATGAGTGGCTCGCCTTTGCCCCAAACGCACAGCCCGCGCACGGCAACACCGGCTGCATGGTCTCGCTCAATGATTTTGCCGACCTGGCACCGCGCGTGCTTCAGGACGGCGAGGTCATCGACCTGGGCCGCGGTAAAAAGGTCCGCTATCTCGACACACCCCATACACCGCACGGCTGGGACGCCGGGGTGGTTTTTGAAGAGTCGACCGGAACGCTGCTGTGTGGCGACCTGTTCACCCAGCTCGGCAATGGTCCCGCACTCACCGATGACGATGTCGTCGGACCGGCGATCATCGCCGAAGACCTGTTCCGTTACTCGGCTCTCAATCCCGGCATGGGAACGACAATCCGTGCACTAGCAAGAACGTCACCACGAACTCTGGCCTTGATGCACGGCCCGTCGTTTTCTGGAGATGGCGGCGCCGCTCTGCGTGCGCTCGCCGATGATTACGACCGGCGTACCCAACACAACCAGGCAGAAGCAATGCGCATCAAAGATGCGGCATGAACGGAGCCCGCAATGACCAATGTTGTTGTTCACCTGTCCGGCGCGACTGCGCGTTACAGTCAAATTACTCACGGGACGCGCCGCGTACTGGACAAGTTACCCGACGCCGTGCTCAAGGACATCGGACTTGCGCGGAGCGATATTCCCTTCATTGGCGGCAAACTTGCGGACAAATGTAAGGATCCGGCCCGCGACGCCATCGACCGGTTCGACTGGAACGCGGTGTGGCGGAATGCGACGATCCTCCGTTTGCCAGAGACCGTCTTTCGCCTCACGCTGGTGGCAGCAGCCACTGTTTCTGCTGTTTTCGTCCTTTCATCCGTCCTGGCTTAGCGGCTGGTTCCACGCCGAAATAGCACCGCGAAAGCGTGGTTGCGCAACGGCAAACGCTGCGTAGGCCCATGGTCCAACTCGACCGGCGCGATCCGACGGAGCCTAATTGTTCCCAAGGGGCATGCGGTCGGAGCACGGTAATGCCAGCTCTCGCCTTCCTTGCAGTGGCAGGTTTGGGGCTGATTGCATTGCTGCTTTGTGCCGATGCAACGCTGGAGAAGAGCGATTCACCCGTGATAGCCACCAGCCAACGCTCAGGTCTGCCAGAGTCGTCGCTGCGTTTTGACAGGATTCACATTCTCACCACCGCGCCGGCGCCGGCGCCAGACATGACGTCGCAAGCCGTACGCGATGCGCAACCCAGGCCAGAGTCTCAAGATCCGATAAAAATCCACCCGGAGGCGCGCACGGCGCGCGCGGAGGCGCCACCTCAAGAGACACGCGTCACGCAACCGATGAACTACCAATACCGAAGGAGCCAAGTGCTCGACAGATTTTCCATCAGGGGCCAATAGGGCCGCACCCTTCAGGGAGATGACTGTCATGCAGGCAACAACATCAATGCCACTACCCCACCGCCCGATGCTGCACGCGCTTGCCAAGTCCTGGTGGGTCCTGCTGTTGCGCGGGATCGCCGCCATCATCTTCGGCGTACTCGCATTCGCCTGGCCCGGGTTGACCCTGGTGACCCTGGTCCTGCTTTACGGAGCCTTTGCGCTGGTCGACGGCGTGCTTTCACTCGTCGCCGCGGTCACGGGCGGCGCCAAGGCAATTCCGACCTGGTGGCTCATCGTGGTCGGTCTCCTCGGCATCGCGGCCGGCGTTGTCACATTTCTTTGGCCCGGCATCACCGCAGTTCTGCTGGTGATGTTCATCGGTGCCTGGGCGCTGGTGCACGGCATCTTCGAGATCATCGGCGCGATCCAATTGCGCAAGGAGATCGACAACGAGTGGATGCTGATCTTCGGCGGGCTGCTGTCGGTGTTGTTTGGTCTTGTTGTGCTGATCGCACCCGGCGCCGGCGCGATCGGATTGATCTGGGCGATCGCCATCTACTCGATCCTGTTCGGCATCACGTTTGTTGCACTGGCGTTTCGCCTGCGGGGCTACACGCGTCACACAGCAGCGGCGTGAGTCGGCCACACCCTTCCGAACCGCTGCGGCAAAAAGGGCGAAGCCGCCGTTTACCGGCGGCTTCAGCCGGTTTGATTGCTTGTCGGCCCTGGACTATTCTTCCGCCCTCGCAATTCGGCGAAATACTCGTTCGCAAAAATCCCGCGCGCCGGCAAGCCGACCGCGGGATCCTGAACCACACGCTCTGCCTGTAAATCCGTGGCCAGAACCTGTGGCTGTTCACGCCTTCTGCGCGGGTCAATTACGTTTGTCTTGATCCAAGATATCGGCGGAAAAGGGGGAATGTTGGCATGTTGGAGCATGAAGACTTTGCCGTCGTGGTGAAAAACCGGGCAAAGCTGCCCAAGCCGTGGCAATGGGAGATCTACCGAGCGGGCCGGACCAGCCCGATTAGTCGCTCGCCAGAATTTTTTGCGACTGTAGGAGACGCCAGCCGTGCCGGTAAAAAAGCGCTGCACCTGTTGTTAAGCGAGTGTCCACCGCCATAGGGCGGGTTACAGTTCAAACGGACCGACCGCTCGGCTTTCGGTGGTTGCCTGGACACAATTTAAGCACGGACATGTAACTAAAGCGGGCATTGTGATGTGGTGTGACGAACAGCCTCAAGAAGAGGTCCCAAATCGAATTTCGCTTGTGCTCGTTCGACATCCACCCGTATAACACCATTCGTGATCCAACGAACAAAAGGATGAACTACATGACGAACGTTACGATGGGACGGACTGATGAAGACATCTTTGCCTTTGAGGTCTCCGATGAGGCGTTGGAAATCGCCGCGGGGACCGAGAACGAGAAAGCCAGCTACACCCTCGGGGCCTGCAGCGGCCTGTCTGTTTGCCCAGGCTGACCAGCCTAAGTGCACTCCGATCGGATTTTGGAAAGACCGCCGCGAGGCGGTCTTTCTGTTCCTGACTTCGCGGCGTCGTTATCGGCATGGCAGCCGGCGCGTGCTCGCTTTTTATGCCGGCCGGCCAGTCCGAAGGCTGAAATGTCCGCGTTGTGGCATCGTCGCACTGGCCGCCCGCTCTGCGTCGATCATGAAGTCGCGCGTAATCGGCACCGCATCACGCTTGGTCGAAAGCAGCAATTGAAACACCATATGCGAGCCGTGAAGGAATTCGAGTTCGACAGCGGCCAGATAGAATTCCCACATCCGGCAGAATCTTTCATCGCAGATCGCCACCGCCTGCGCTCGATTTTGGGCGAAGCGCTCGCGCCAATGTTTCACTGTGTAATAATAATGTAGCCGCAGCACTTCCATATCGTTGCACCACAGACCGCAGCGCTCGCTGGCGGCAAAAGTCTCCGACAGCGCGGGCACATACCCGCCGGGAAAGATGTATTTGCGGATGAACGGACCGGTGGTACCGGGCGGCGACATGCGGCCGATGCAGTGAATGAAAGCATAGCCGTCAGGCGTCAGCAGCTCGCGGATCTTCCGGAAATACTCGTCGAAATGTCCGGCGCCGACATGTTCCATCATGCCAACCGAGACAACGCGGTCAAACTGGCCGGTGAGCTGCCGATAGTCCAGCTCACGAAACTCGACACGGTCGGAGACGCCGGCAGCCTCGGCATAGACGCGCGCTACCTTGATCTGCTCGGGCGAAACATTGATCCCGGTGACACGGGCGCCCGTTTCGCGCGCAAGATGAATGGCAAAGCCGCCCCAGCCGGAGCCGATCTCGGCGACGGTCATGCCGGGTTTTAATTGCAATTTACTGGTGGCGTGGACCAGCTTGTTGTGCTGTGCCTGATCGAGCGTTTCGCGCTCGGGATCGCGAAAATAGGCGCAGGAATATTGCAACTGATCGTCGAGGAACAGGCGGTAAAGTTCGATCGGGACATCGTAGTGGTGGCGGGCATGCGCCGCGGCAAGCCCGATCGGGTTGGCCTGATGCCAGCGACGCAGACTACGCCACAGGCGCCGCATCAATTTCTGCGAGCCGTACGAATAAAGTGCGGCGCGGTTGACCGAGAACAGCAGAAGAAAATCGTGGATTTTGGCGCCATCCTCGAGCGTCAGCGTGCCGTCCATATAGGCTTCGGCGGTATGCAGTTCCGGATTGATGAACAGCCTGGTGTAAAGCTTGCGATCACGCAGGTGGATGCCGACGTCGGGTCCGGGCAGGAGACCGCCGAATACATGCACCTTGCCGTCAGCGTCGCGGACTCGCAGCTTGCCCTTGCGGATAAAGCGCCGGAGCAGATTGGACAATAGACGCACGTAGCAGTCCTCCGTGGTCGTCTTAAATCTTCATAGCAATGAATCCGAAACGGATCACGTGGGGCCGGCAGAAGCAGCGTGAAATGACCCACGGAATTGATCTTCACGCCACATAAACCAGTTTTGGACCCATCATCGATGCTGCGGCAAATCTGCCTATCTCCTATACAGGGCGCCGTCCGGACTGCCTTTCGCTTCCCGCGAATCCCGCCGTCTGCTATCGTTTACGCCATCCCGACATGTCGGAAGGAGAAAACACAGTTATGGCGAGTGCCGCTCAGGATATTGTCGAAATGATTACGGGCCGAATTAGCCCCACCAGCAGTGCGCTTCAATTGTCGGAGCCGCTCGACAAACTGGGACTGGACTCCATGCAGGTGGTCGAGTTGATTTTTGATATCGAGGAAAAATTCGACATAAACCTCCCGGTCAACGCGAATTTGGACATTGAAAGCAAGACAGTGGGGGATCTCATTCAAGCGGTGGACCAGCTTGTTGCCGCTAAAGCGAAACCGAATTGAACCGGGTTGTTATTACCGGCCTCGGCGTTGTCTCATCCGTTGGACAATCAACGCAGGATTATTGGGATTCCCTGATTGCGGGGCGGTCGGCTTTTGCGCCGCCGACGCTCGGAACCGCCGCGCAGGCCACCGGCAAGCTCGTCGGCGAAGTCAAAGGCTTTGAGCCGGCGGCCCATTTTGAATCATCGCAGCTCTCGTTGCTCGACCGGGTTTCGCAATTCGCCATCGTTGCTGCGCGGCAGGCGGTGAGCCAATCGGGACTTGCGTTGCGCGGCGAGCTTGCCGAGCGAACGGCCGCGATCATCGGAACCGGATCGGGCGGACATACGACCGTCGACGACAGCTTCCACCGTCTCTATGCGGCCGGCGCCGCGCGTCTGCATCCCCTGACCATTCCCAAGGCCATGATCAGCGCGCCCGCGAGCCAGGTGTCGATGTACTGCGGCATCAAAGGTCCGGTTTTTGCGGTTTCATCCGCGTGCGCGTCGTCAACGCATGCCATCGGTCAGGCTTTCCATATGGTGCGAAACGGCAGCGCGACCTGTGCCGTGACGGGCGGCACTGAGGCGAGCATTACTTTCGGCGCCATGAAGGGTTGGGAAGCCATGCGTATCATGTCGCCTGACACCTGCCGGCCGTTCTCGAAAGACCGAAAGGGAATGTTGATCGGCGAAGGCGCTGCCGTGGTGGTGCTTGAGGCCCTCGATCACGCGCGCAGCCGAGGCGCGAATATCCTGGGCGAGATTGTCGGATTTGGAATGAGCGCCGACTCGAAAGATCTGACCGCCCCCGACCCAGATGGAATGGCGCGGGCCATGACCGCGGCGTTGGCGGATGCAGCCCTGTCTCCGGATATGATTGATTATGTCAACGCTCACGGGACGGGCACGACCGCCAACGATCAGACCGAAACGGTCGCGTTGCATCGGAGTTTCGGCGCCCATGCGCGGAAACTTGCAATCTCGTCCACGAAATCCGTTGTCGGTCACACGCTTGGCGCCGCGGGCGCGCTGGAATTTGTCGCCGCCATCATGGCAATTCGCGATGGTATCGCGCCGCCGACGATGAATTACCTCGGGGCGGACCCCGACTGCGACCTCGACTACGTCCCGAATGAAGCGCGGCGGATGCCCATCCGCGCGATCCTGAACAATTCCTTCGCGTTTGGCGGATTGAACGCCGTTCTAGCGGCGCGCCAGGTCCTGTGAACGCCCTAGTTTGATCATCGTGCGACTGGCGCTACTCGCGCTTTCGCTTGACGCAGTTGTATTGCGTTCCTTTTTGAGCGAGCACGATATCAATCATAGGCGTCGTATTGAGACAGCTGCCGGTAATTTGTAAAATTTCATCTGCCGGACACGTATTATTATCAACCAGCACTTTCTGTCCGCATGATAACTGGCTGGCCTCAGGCTCTTTCTTAATGGTCTGAGCCTCTACTGACGCCGGAAAAGCGCCAATCGCAATAATGAGCGCTAGTTTCCTCAGCCAAGAATCTATCACGAGCTGGCTTATGCACTCTTTGCCCGAGTGAGTCCATTAAAACCGGCATCCCACTTCGCAAATGGGGCACAACGGTATCAGAAAAAATGGGGTCGCTTGCAATGTCTGGATGCTGCCGGAGCGGCGGCGTTACACAGATGCAACACGAATTGGCTGCCGCTTCTGGAAATGTCTCAGGATCGCGAAACAAGCCGCGGCGGCGGCAACGTGTTTGAGGGTGTGCCCGCTCAAAATCGAGCCAACCGAATAAATCGCCCCGTCATTGAACTCGAATAGTTTTGCAAGGACATATAACGCCGCGGCAATCAGCCAATACGATGTGCAGCTGTATTTGGGTGGAAACCTCAGGAAAAGGACCGGCAGCACGAGGCACGGAAAAAACTGGACCCATCCATACAGCCGCAGATCGCCGGTCCAGCGCCACAGCAAAATGCTTAACACGCCGATGGCGATCAGCGGCCACAAGAGTATAGCGCCTGTCTTTGCATCCAGCCGTTCCCCGACGGCCATTGCAAGGATGGTCATGAAAGCGATCGCCATCGGCAATCTGTCCCAGAACAACGTCTGATCATTTGGATCAAGGTGATAGTAGGCCGAACCGAAGCCGGTCATCAGTATAGCCAGGAAAAGCAAGGCGATTGCCGCGTCTCGACGGAATTGCGCCACGCCCACCACTCCGACGGCAACGAACAAAACATTTGAAACGACGTTCCAGAAATGCGGGACGCCGAGGATCGTTCGCTGATCGGCGAAATCGTGATAATTTTGATCCTGGTGGATCGGCGGCAACAGCAGCAGTCCGATGAGCGAGGCTGCCATCAAGGCAAGGAATGTAAGCACGCGGCGGGTATTTTCGGGGCTTTCAAGCATCATTCGATTCGCCTGACAAAGACATCGGCAATTGTGCCTCAACGGGCGGTCGGCAGCGATGCACGAATGCGATCGGAGAAATCAGGCGCATCATCGGCCGCCAGCGCAACGTTATTGATCAAGGAACGCTGTCGCAGCTCTTCAAACGGTAACGTCGTATCCACCCGGCCGGAATGGTAGAGGTAGCTGTCGATCAGCCCGTTGAGCAGATGGCGAATGTTGAACTGGCCGGTTCGACCGGCGGCATTTGCATAACGTATGATGTTGATCGTGAGCTGTTGGTCAGCAAGTGATTAGAATTCGGGCCGATCGGCAAGTTCGTTGATCCGCTCAAGATAAACCAACAGCAGTCTCCGCACGTTCTCGACCGGTGAGTTGAGCCGGTAGAGATACACCGTCTCCTTGCGAAAGTTGGTGCGCACGCGAACAAGATCACGTTCGTTCCCCACCACGTAGATCAGCTCGAACTGCTTGAAGAGAGACGCGAGAGGATCAAAGCCTTCGCCCACTTCCGGGCGCGTTTCGATGGAGATGCTCAGCGGCGCGGCGTTGTCGAAAATGAAGCTCACGAACGTATGTGCTACCGGGCCCTCGCTCCAGTACGACACAAAAAAATCGAGTCCCGTCAGGTGCGATAGTTGCACCTCGCGCTCTTCGTAGCGAACCGTAAAGTCATCCCGGCTGCGATAATCAAAATCCCGAACTCCGGTGATGTGCACGCGATCGCCGTCGATGGTTGCGCGCGGCATCACCGCGACTTCCGGCCGCCACGGTCGGTGATGCGACGGCATAATCGATACCCACCAGGCAGCCACGCCAGCAAACAATGCGATGAAAAAGACAAATGCCCGCCGCTGTCGAGACAGCCAAAGGAGCCAAATCGAGACGAGGGCAAAGCAAGCCGCCAGGGCAAGCCGCGCCACAGCCCATGGCAGGTTCGAAAAATAAATGGCCAGGGTGCCCCAGGCGACGAGCAAAGCCTGGCACAAAATCCGTGCTGCCCTGCCCGACCAGCCGAA
>Ga0207428_10001162_pt1 | contig 28387 bp, 24 predicted proteins | sample RhiMethybrSRZTD1_FD_187600 | JGI IMG/M metagenome (GOLD analysis project Ga0207428, IMG submission 187600) | Populus rhizosphere microbial communities from Tennessee, USA - Rhizosphere MetaG P. TD hybrid SRZTD1 (SPAdes) (version 3) | ecosystem: Host-associated > Plants > Roots > Rhizosphere >...
GCTTGCCGTTGGCGAACGTGATCGAGAGATCCTCCGGCACGATCCATCCGTCGACGATCATCCCCGAGCCGCGCAGCGTCTTGACGACTTCTTCGGTCGAGCGCGCACGAAGCTCCGCCAATGGTGCAAGCGGCGGAGGCGGTGGTGGAGGGCTGGCGGGTGGGCTCGCGTCGTCTCGACCGCGGCTGCCACGACCTCCTGGCGTCAGCACCTGCGGACGCTCGGCTTGCGCGCGAGGCGTCATCGGCCCCATGCCGAGTCCCATCCACGCGCCGCTTTCACTGATCGCGCGTTGGAACAGGCCGTTCGCGACCGGTGATCCGACCAGGCCACCAACCATCGCTGCACCCGCGGACTCGCCGAAGATCGTCACGTTGCCCGGATCGCCGCCGAATGCCGCGATGTTTGTCTTCACCCACCGCAACGTGGCGATCGCGTCCATCAGTGCCTGGTTGCCAGACGCGTTGTGCCCGGACTCGGAGGTCAGTTCGGGATGCGCGAAGAAGCCGAAGGGACCAAGGCGGTAGTTGAACGTGACCAGCACAACACCTTTCTTGGCGAGGTTCTCGCCGTCGTTGTGTTTGCTCGATCCGCCACCCTCGGTGTACGCGCCGCCAAAGATCCACACCATGACGGGCAGCCGCTCGTTGGCGCGACCGGCGGCGGTCCACACATTCAAGTACAGGCAGTCCTCACTCGTCTTCGGTGAATCAGGCAGGTCGACCGTCACGTTGTTCGGGACGCGATTCAGTTGTGACGGCTGCACGCACACGTTGCTGAACTGTTCCGCCTTGCGCACGCCCTCCCATTTGTCCGGCGGTTGTGGTTCTTTCCAGCGCAAATCGCCGACCGGAGCGGCGGCAAACGGGATGCCTTTGAATGCTCGAACACCCGAAGGCAGCGCGACACCAGACAGCCGTCCCGTCGAAATCGCGACCGTGTCGGGGATGGCTGCGGGTGTCGTGACAGTGGTTGCCGCGACGACTGCCAGGGTGAGCGCAAGGGCAATCTTGCCAGGATGGCGACTCACTTTGCCTCCGACTGTCTGGCGCGCTCGGCGCGCGACGAATTGATGTAGTCGCCGATGGTCCGGTTTCCTTCGTGGCAGGCGTACTCCCACCACTCGTACGAGGGATCCAGCTTCAACGGGTAGCGTGCGGTCCACGGACGCGTGAGGACGACTGGATCCTCGGTCTTGATCTCGTAGAGCAGGAAATCGTCGTTCAGACGGGTGATGCGTTCCGTCGTCTTCATCTGCTCGCTGACCGGGAACCGGTTTCCCGGCGGCGAGCCCATCACGCCGATGTTGGTCGCCGATGGACCTGGCTTGAAATTGGTCGTCTCGATGACGAGCGTATTGCCCTCCCAATGACCGCGCGATTCACCCATCCATTTCTTGATAGTGGGAGAGAGCGCGGGACGCCCATCGACTGGAACGATGCGCGTCTCGTGCACCATCTCGAGGTCGAGAATGACGTAGCCTGGCACCTGCACGATCCTCACGCCGTTGTTGTAGCGATACGGCATCATCGACGACGGCATGCCCCGCGTGATGCAACGATCCCAGCTGTCGAAGTCGAGGTAGGAATCCCACGTCTGCGTTTCGCCCGGCAGGGCCCAGCTGCTTTTCATGAGGGCGGACAGCCGCTTTCCCTCCGCCGTCATCTCGGGCAGCTTTCCGTTTGGCGGGTCGACGATGAGAGAGGTCTGGCGCTGTGGCGCGGTGGGATCGGTGACCCCTGTCTGCAGCGCCTGGCCGAAATTGCCGGCAGCAATGGCGGCGGCATGTCGATCGATTTGCCTGGACGCTGCGCCGAGCCGCTCCTTGTATTCGGACTCGGTCAAGAAGGCTTTGTGTGTGTCGCACGGTGGCGTGGGCGTGCCGCTTCCGCGGCCGCCGCCGGCACAACGCTCGAGCGGCACGCTGCCGACGAACGAAATCGGCCACATGCCCTGGATGTCCGGATCACCCCATGGCGTCTTCGGTTGCGTCCATCCCTTGGGAGTCTCGATGAAATGATTGGCTTCGCTTGGAGGCCCTGACGTCGCCTGTGCGTGAACGACCGCAACGGACAGCACGCTGGCACATCCGTAGATGAGAGCACGACTGGTCACACGAAGTTTCGGGTACATATCCGATCAATTTTCCCGGCTTCCGGCGACTCCGTCCAGTGAACCAGCGGATCGGCTGTGATACACCGGCGCGCGCGCCGTATATTTCCCACAGATGCCCATTGAACAGGCGATGCCCGGGCGGCTGGCACGATGGATTTCGGCCGCAGATCCCGATTGGGACGCGGTGTATGCCGATCAGCTTCCGCGCGTCTACAACTTCTTCCGGTATCGGTTCGGGGCCACCGCGGACGCCGAGGATCTCACTGCCAGGACGTTCGAGAAGGCGTGGCGCGCGCGGCACAGGTACCGCCGGGATCTGGCGGCGTTCTCGACCTGGCTTCTCAGTATCGCGAGGAACGTGGCCGCCGATCACGTTCGGGCGCGGCGGCCATTTGTGTCGCTCGAACAGGCATCGGACGTGAGGGCCGCAGGCACTCCAGAAGAGCAGGCGGTGCGCAACTCGGATGGCGAACGGCTCGCCGCACTGTTGCAGCAATTGCCGGATCGTGAACGCGAATTGCTGGCGATGAAATACGGAGCGGGAATGACCAATCGCACGATCGCCATCGCCACGGGACTCAGTGAGTCGAACGTCGGCACCATCGTCCATCGTGCTGTTCAGACACTGCGCGCACGATGGTGACGAGAGATTGGTGAAATTCGTAGAGCGGCGGCGTTAGCCCCCGCGGGGATGGCAGGACATCATGGAAGACACTGATTTGAACAGTCTGCGTCGCGACCCGTCACCGGCGTTTGCTGCGCGACTGCAGTCGTCGCTGCACGAGCAGGAGAAGTCGCGATCCCACGCGGCATGGCCTCGGCTCAGAGCAATCGCGGCGCCGGCTGTTATCGTCATCATCATCTTGGGGTTGCTGAGCCTCCCAGCCGTTCGCGCATCAGCCCAGTCCTTCCTCGCGATGTTTCGCGTCGTGAATTTCGTCGCGGTCCCCGTCGATGAGGGCCGCATCGCGATGCTCGAGTCACAGAATCTCGATCCGCCGCATCTGATCGGCGAGCAGATCCAGGTCCTCGAGGATCCGGGTGCGCCCATCGGGGTGGTTTCGCCCGAGCAGGCGGGCACGGCGGCGGGGTTCGAGGTCAAGGTGCCGACGTATGAACCGGCGAACGTCACGCTCGCAACGATCGACGTCAAGGGCCAGCAGCGACTGCGGGCGACTGCCGATGCCGAACGTCTGCGCCACGCCATGGAGACATTGGCCATTACTGATCTCGAAGTCCCTGCTGGACTCGATGGGCAGACTGTCGACGTGCGCATTCCACCCGTCGTGAGGATGCGCTACGAGCGGGGAGGGGCGCCGGTCGTCGAGGTCCTGCAGGCGAAATCGCCCGAAGTGTCGCTGCCGGACGGCATCAATCTGGCCGCGCTCGGCGAGATTGGGCTACGGATTCTCGGGTTGTCGCCAATCGAAGCACGCGATTTCGCGCAGTCGATCGATTGGTACACTACGCTGCTCGTCCCGATACCTGCTGCCGCCACCTCCTTCAAACAGATCGCCATCAATGGGCAGCCTGGCGTGGCTGTCGAGCGTGTGCGACGTCTGCCGGATGGGGGGCGCCAGTTTTCGAGCAGCTACCTGTGGTCGCAGAACGGACAGGTGTTCGCAGTGAACGGATCGCTCTCGGCCCTCGACATGCTCAAGATGGCAGAATCGCTGAAGTGACCGGCCTCGCCATCGAGACGCGGGAGCTCTGTAAGTGGTTCGGCGCGACGTTGGCCGTCGCGGACCTCTCGCTGTCCGTACGCACCGGTGAGATCTTCGGGTTTCTGGGTCCCAACGGTGCTGGCAAGACCACGTCGGTCAAGATGCTCCTGAGCCTGGTCACTCCGGATGGGGGAGCGGGTCGCGTGCTCGGCCAGCGCCTCGGCGATCGCGAGACGCGCCGTCGAATCGGGTTTCTTCCTGAACACTTCCGGTTTCACGACTGCCTGACCGCGCGCGAATTGCTTCGGTTTCATGGGCGACTCTATGGCCTTTCGGGATCCGATCTCGACATGCGAATCGATCGACTGCTTGCCAGAGTCGATCTGCTGGAAGCGGCCGACAGGCCCGTGCGTGGTTACAGCAAGGGGATGCTGCAGCGCACAGGCCTCGCGCAGGCGCTTCTCAACGATCCCTCGCTCGTCTTCCTCGACGAGCCGACTTCCGGTCTCGATCCCCTGGGACGGATGCTCGTCCGCGACATCATCGCGGAGTTGCGCGAACGTGGGACGACAGTTTTTCTCAACTCCCATCTACTCGGTGAAGTTGAGGCCACGTGCGACCGAGTGGCGTTCGTCAAACAAGGGAGGATCATCCATGAGATGACTCTCGGCGAGTCGACAGCGATGATCGACGTCGAGCTGCGCATTGGCCCGATCGATGCGTGTCTGCTGGAAGGACTCTCGTCGTTCGGCACTGCCGTCAGTCGATCTGGTGCTGACATGGTACGGATGCGTGTTGACTCGGACGCCGCCCTTCCTGCCCTCACTCGCTGGCTCGTGGAGCGCGGCACATGTGTCTACGCACTGCAGCCCCGCCGCAAGTCGCTCGAGGAATGGTTCGTCGAGGTCATGGGCGAGGATCAGAGGCCGGGATAGGCATGCGCATGTTTACTGCGATCCTGGCCATGGCGCATCTCACGCTCTACGAATCGCGTCGGCGTCGCATCGTCACAGCGGCTGTCGTCTGCGCTGCGGCATTTCTCGCTGTATATGCCACCGGTCTGTTTTTCATCCATCGGGAGCAGGTCCGGACCTCCATGCCCTTCGTGCAGCAACAGGCGACCATGGCGCTCCTCGCCGTGGCCGGCCTCTACGCTGTCAACTTCCTCTCGATTCTGTTCGCGGTGTTGCTGCCCGTCGACACGCTCTCGGGCGAGATCGATTCAGGCGTGTTGCATACCATCGCTTCAAAACCGGTTCGCCGCGCGGACATCGTCATCGGCAAGTGGCTCGGACATGCCGTCATCGTGACGGGTTACGTGCTCGCGCTGTTGCTGGGTGTGATGCTGGTGATGCGTGTGGTGGTCGGACCGGTGCCAGTGCGGCCACTGCAGGCGTTACCACTGCTGATCCTGGAGATGTTGTTGCTCATGACAGTGTCGATCGCCGGCGGCACCAGACTGAGCACAGTGACCAACGGTGTCACCGCCCTCGGCTTCTATGGCATTGCATTCATCGGCGGTTGGATTGAACAAATCGGCGGATTTGTTGGCAGCCATGCCGCGAGGACCGTCGGTATCGTTGCCAGCCTGATCAGCCCCGCGGATGCGCTGTGGCGTCTGGGCTCTTATCGTGTGCAGCCAGACAACCTGCGCAACATCGGCGCAGCTTTGTTTGCAACATCGTCGATCCCGACGACACTGATGGTGTGGTGGGCGGCGGGCTTCACACTCGCCGCATTGCTCTTCGCTGTCCGCTCGTTTTCAACACGGCAGTTGTGAAGGGGTCTGACCCCGTCACGGTCTGAAGGCGTCTGGTGCCACGCCGGGCTTGAAGGCGGGCGGGTCGGACACCGTTTTGATCAGGAGTGGTTCGTTGCCCGTCGTGACGGGGATCGGCTGGTCCGCTTCGATCTTGACGGGCTGCGACGCCACGACCTCGAGCGGCCGCGCTGACTCGACCCTGAGTACGCTGGAACCCACCACGGCCACCGGGATGAACACTTCCTTTCCAGGAGGACCCTCGACGCCACGGATGATGACCGGGGTGGCATCGTTGCGCTGCGCCGAGACCTGAACACCTGCCTGGCTGACGGCAATCCACCCGAGTTCCAGCGCAATGATGGTCAACAAAAGTTTCGTGTATCGGTCGACGGTCATGAGCGGCCTCCGTGGTTGTTAATAGTCTGGTCGGCGTCGATTCCGAGTGGGTCCGGCTAAAGCAGGACACTACTTGGCGAAAGCCGACACTACGCGGCTAGAGCCGGACGCTAAGCGATGCGCGCTTCGATCACGCTCAAGGGTGACTCGGTAGGCACGATGCGCGCCAACGAGAAGCCGCCCCGTTCAAAGAGTGAAGCAAACTCATCCGCTGTGCGTTCGCGCCCTCCGGGCATCAACAGCATCTCGAGGTCGATGAGTTTGCCAAAGTCTGGTTGATTGCCGGGTGGAATCACCGCCTCGAGCAGAATGACCCGGCCGTCACGCCGGTCTCCCAACGCGGTCCTGATGTTCTTCAGGATGGCAATCGACCGCTCATCGTCCCAGTCATGAATGATGTTCTTCATGATGTACGCGTCGCCGCCAGCGGGCACGGCCGTGAAGAAATCACCTCCGGCTGTCTGGACACGATCGCCGACTCCGGCTGTCGTGATGACCGAGGCCGCACCCGCGATCACGTGATCGAGATCGAACAGGATGCCGCGCATCGCGGGGTACTGGCGCAGGACGGACGTCAGGACATACCCATGACCGCCCGCGACATCGACGAGCACGCGAATGCCGCTGAAGTCGTATGCCTTCAGCGCGGCCGCGACAGTGGGGCCACTCCACGACGTCATCGCGTTGTTGAAGACGGCGGATAGCTTCGGCTCGCGCGCAAAGTACTCGAACACCGGCATGCCCGTGACCCGCTCGGCGGCCGGTTGTCCGGTGGTGACCGCGTGGAGCATCTCGGCGTAGACGCGGAAGTGGAAGGGATCCGTCATCCACAACCCAAGGTCGTACAGCGATGCCGGCCCTTGCCTCAGCATCGTGGCGGGCAGATTCAGTGCGAATGTGCGGGTCTGCCGCTCCTCGAATATTCCTCCGCTCGCGAGCGCCCGGAGGACACGATACAACCCATCCTCTGTGACACCAGCATCCTTCGCCAGGTCTGCCACCGATCGCGGGCCGTCCGCGAGACGGTCTGCGATTCGCAGCTCCAATGCCACATTCAGCGCGGCTGACAGGATGTATCCGAGCGCGATCTGGTTGAGAACTTGTATCGCCGCACCCTGCGCGGCCGCATCGGGAGCCGGCGATTCGGGATCCGGGCTCCGGGATTCAAGGGACGAGGCCATGTCAGCGTGCCTCCACGGGAGCAATTCGCTCGATGGCTCGGACCGCGGACAGAAGCGTCGAGGACGCATTGGCCAACAGCACGGTATCGACTCCGGCGACGATCATCGTAAAGCCCCGCTCGATGTACGGCTTCACCGCGTCGGAGGTGAGGCCAAAAATTCCGATGGGGACGTTCACTTCACGGCAGGCGTCGTGGACGCGTGTGATAGCGTCGCGCACATCGGGATGGCCGACCGCGCCGGGACGACCCAGGCTGGCCGAGAGGTCGTAGGGTCCGATCAGTACTCCATCGACGCCATCGACGCGGACGATGTCGCGGATGACGGCGATCGCGTCACGATGCTCCGCCTGGACGATAACGGCGGTGTCATCGTTCGCGTTCTGCAGGTATTCACGGACACGCAGGCCATAGCGGTGCGCCCGGGTGATCCCGAGCCCGCGGTGACCCATGGGTGCATACTTCGCGGCCTGGACGATCCTCTGCGCATGCTCGACGGAGTTGACCTGCGGCGCGATGATGCCCGCCGCGCCGATATCGAGCGCTCGCTTGACGTGCATCTCGTCGCTCGCGGACAAGCGGACGACACACGGGGTGGCGCCAGCGGCCTGCATGAGCGCCTGCATCTGTGATGTGTCGAGTGGCGAGTGCTCCGCATCGATGAACAACCAATCGAAGCCGACCTCGGCCAGCAGCTCGACTACAGGTGGAGAATTCAAGGTCAGGAGCGGCGCAATCAACCGTTCGCCCGACCTGAGTCTCGTACGAAAGGATGTGGGCATTTAGTGAACTGTAACACCACTAAAATGGATCTTTCGCGGCAGCCGCCGCGTCTCAAGGGATCAGGTGCCAACACCGTCGCTGACCGGGCAGTCCATCCTGCACTACAACATTCGCGAGCGGCTCGGTGCCGGTGGCACTGGCGAGGTCTACGTCGCCGATGACACCCGGCTGGGCCGACAGGTGGCGTTGAAGTTCCTCATCCCCGATCGTCAGCGCGACTCCGACAGCCGCGCTCGTTTGCTGCGTGAGGCGCGTGCGGCGTCCCTGTTGCGATCCCCGAATATCGCGGTCACGTACGAGTTCGGCGAGTACGGCGACCTGCTGTTCATCGCGATGGAATACGTGGAAGGCGAGCTGCTATCGGATCGTGTCCTGCGCGGGCCCGTACCGATCGGCGAAGCGGTCGACATCGCGGCGCAGGTGGCCGATGCGCTCGACGAGGCTCACAGCCGCAGCATCGTGCATCGCGACATCAAGAGCGGCAATCTCATTCAAACCAGGCGTGGTCTCGTCAAGGTGCTGGATTTCGGTCTCGCCAAGATGGAGTCGCCGAAGTCGACGGAGAAGGCGCTGCGCACGACCTCGGATCTCCTCGTCACGTCACCAGGCATGGTGCTCGGCACGATTGCCTATATGGCGCCCGAGCAGTTGCGCGCGGACGCAGTCGACCACCGCGTGGACCTGTTTGCCCTGGGAGTTGTGCTGTACGAGCTGCTGACGGCGCGGCTGCCGTTTCGCGGCCCAACGCTGGCCGATACGTTCGATCGTATCTTTCACGCCGATCCCGAACCGGTGTCGCGGATCATTCCAGGAGTACTCCCGGAACTGGAGCGGATCGTCCAGAAAGCGCTGCAGAAATCGGCCGCGGATCGCTACCAGACGGCGCGCGAGTTTCACATCGACCTGCGCCACATCGCGCGGCGGCTCGAGGTCAACGAGTCAACACAGGGAATACGGGCACCGCGGATCGAAACGGGTCAGCGGAGCATCGCCGTCCTTACATTCACCAACGTGACGCGTGACGCAGCCGATGACTGGATCGGTACCGGTATTGCCGAAACGGTCACGGCCGATCTCAAGAACCTTCCGGACCTGACCGTCATCGGCCGCGGGCAGATCTCCGAGTTGTTGAACGCGATGCGACCGTCCGAGAGGACGAGCGAACATCTGCCGCGCGAAATCGGGCGACAGTTGGGAGCATGGTGGGTGTTGTCCGGCGCCTATCAGCGTCTTGGCGATCGTATCCGCGTGACCGGACAGCTCGTTGAAGTGCTCAGCGGCAAGCTCATTCGAACGGTGAAGCTTGATGGACGCGTCGATGAAATCTTTGAGCTCCAGGATCGGATCGTCTTCGACGTGAGCCGTGGTCTCGAGGTGAAACTCGCCAGGGAGGACGCCGACGCGATCGAGCGCGACGAGACCCGTTCCGTCGAGGCATTCGAAGCCTACTCGCGCGGCGTCTTGAACATGCGCTCCGCGGGACGCGAGGCGATGGATCGCGCCATCGCTCTTTTCGAGCGGGCAGTCGAACTCGATCCCAGCTACGCGACGGCGTGGTCCACGCTCGGCGGCGCGCTCTACTTGAAAGGCTTGTTCCTGGGCGTTCGCGACCTCCAGCAGAAGGCGCTCCACCATCTGTCTCGTGCGATCGAGCTGAAGCCAGGGCTGGCCAATGCGCACGTCTGGCTCGGGAGCGTCTACCTGCAGCTGGGCGAGATCAATAAGGCGATCGCCTCGCTCGAAACCGCCCAGCGCCTCGAGCCTGACAACCACGACGTTCACCAGACGCTGGCACGCGCGTTCTGGTTGTTTCGCGGAATGGTACCCGAAGGCATCGCCGAGCTGCGGCGAGCGATCGCGATCAATCCCGAGGGCGGGTATTCGCATCTTCAACTCTCGATGCTCGAGGCCCTGAGTGGGCATCTGGACGAGGCGGAAATCGCGGCGCGACACGCGATCGAGCTTCAAGAGCGCGCGATGTCGGGCACCGAGGGATTGTTGATCGTCGGGGCACACGCGCGATTGGGCTACGTGCACTACCTGCGTGGCAACTACGAGTCGGCGTACGTCGAATATCGTCGCGAGCTCGAATTCGTCACGACGAGCGACCACGCCTTGCGAGAGCGGACGCTCATCGAGTTGCACCAGAAACTCAGCGCGCTGCAGCGGGCTCGTGGCGATCTTGAGGGGGCGAACCGCTTCGGCGATATGGCCATCGAGGCCCACACACGACGACTGGCCAATGGCGCCGACGATCCCGCAACGCGGTACTACATGGCTGCGCTGTACGCCGGACGCGGTGACGTCGAGCGCACCCGCGAGCATCTGGCGTTGCCACTCGCCCGGCTGCCCCAGTTCACACGGTGGCGCCTTGAACGCGACCGGGATTTCGATCCGGTTCGATTGCAGTTGAACCTGTAAAGACACCGGGTGTCATTTCCTGTCCCCCTCACGAGGAAATGACACCCGGTGTCCCTCGTCTAAATCTCTTTGCGACCGACGGCGATTAGTGACAAGCCGATCGGAGGCGGCAAAAGCCGTTCGAGCGGCAATGCCCAGGGCGCGACGAGTGACTCGAACAGCTTGACCTGTGTGAGACTGTGCCTGGTCGACTTGCTGACGTGCGCGTTGTACATCCATCCCGCGAGACCGATCGGGTTGGTGTAGCGGAGGCGAATCAGCTCGAGGCCGGCATGAGCAAACGCCGATCGCAGCGTCCGCTTCGAGTAACGGCGATGGTGCCCCAGCTCGGCATCCAGCGGACCATACGCCATTTGCAATGCCGGTACGAAGACGATCACCCGTCCCCCGGGTACGACGATCTGATCGAACGCTTTCAACGCGCCCACATCGTCGGCGATGTGTTCCAGGACGTTCACCAGCAGGACCGAATCGAATCGCTGCCGCGCGAGCTCCGCAGCATCGCATTCCTCGAAGTGACAGGCGCGCAGCGTGAAGCGGGGGTGAGTGCCGATGGTTTCCTGCAGGCGCGTGGCGCAATTCCGGTTCGGTTCGATCCCGACGACGACGTCGGCGACCTCGAGCAATCGGCTGGTCATCGTCCCAATCCCCGAGCCGACCTCCAGGACCCGTGACCCGATGAACTGACGAACCAGCCCGAAGACGTGGTCGCTGTACCGCCGCGCCGCCTGCATCGTTTCCAGGTCGTCCGCGGCGTAACGGTCCTGCGTTTGGCTGAATCGGCGATCGGTCGGTGAAGCGTCCTGCATGGTCTTGAGCACGGTACCAGACCGAACTCCCAAGCTCCAACTCCCAACTCCCAAAGCACAGGCGGAACGCCGAACAGGAACCCGGAAACCTGGAACTCGGAACTTGGAACCGGCGCTGCTTTCGCCTTATGATCGTCCGTCATGCCGCCGGAACCTACCGAGGCGACGCTGTCCCCGTTCCAGGTTGACCATCTCGCCAGGGGCTTGGCGTCGAAGGGTGGTGACCCAGCGCTCACGCTCGTGCTCGACCGGCTGACCGGTGGCGCTCTCGAACGTCCCGATTCGCCTGATGCGTGGGTCACGGCAGTCCGTCGCCTTCCGGCGCGTGAGGCGCAATTTGGCGACGAGGCCACTGGCGTCGACGAACGGCTCCGAGCCGTCCTGCGCGAGCGGGGAATTCAGGGTTTCTACACGCACCAGACCATCGCGATCGAACACGCCTTGAGTCGCCGCAACGTCGTCATCACGACGCCGACAGCATCGGGCAAGACGCTCTGCTACAACGTGCCTGTCCTGAGTACGGTGCTAAAGGATCCATCGACGCGCGCGTTGTACATGTTCCCGACCAAGGCGCTCGCGCAGGATCAACTCGCGGAGTTGCACGAGCTGTCCGATCAGCTGTCGCGCAGAAACGACCTCGAAATCGGCGTCTTCACCTACGACGGCGACACGCCGCAAGATGCCAGGCGCGCGATCCGCGGCCGTGCTCACATCGTCCTCAGCAACCCGGACATGGTGCACTCGGGGATCCTTCCGCATCACCCCCGCTGGGCGAAGCTGTTCGAGAATCTCCAGTTCGTCATCATCGACGAGTTGCACGCCTATCGCGGCGTCTTCGGCAGTCACCTGACGAATGTGCTGAGGCGTTTGCGGCGCATCTGCCAGCATTACGGCTCGAATCCGACGTTCATCTGTTCGTCTGCCACCATTGCCAACCCGCGTGAGCTGGCGGAGGCACTCGTCGAACGCCCCTTCGAATTGGTTTCCGAGAGCGGCGCGCCGCGCGGCGAGAAGTGGTTCCTGTTCGTGAATCCGCCGGTCGTGAACCAGCAGCTCGGTATCCGTCGATCGTACCTGGCCGAGACTCGCCGCCTCGCCGCCGAGTTCCTGAAGCGAAGACTTCAGGTCATCGTCTTCGCGCAAAGCCGGTTGTCGACCGAGATTTTGACGACGTATCTCAAAGACGATTTCGAAGGGCCGCCCGGCACACGCGATCAGATTCGTGGTTACCGCGGAGGATACCTGCCGCAGCGCCGCCGTGAGATCGAAAAGGGGCTGCGCGAGGGAAATGTACGCGCCGTCATCTCGACCAACGCGCTGGAGCTCGGGATTGACATCGGCGCGCTTGACGCGTGCGTGATGGCTGGGTACCCGGGTACGATCGCCGCGACGTGGCAGCGCGCCGGTCGCGCCGGTCGTCGAACCGGCCGTTCGGCGGCGGTTCTCGTCGCGAGCAGCGCGCCGCTCGACCAGTTTGTGGTCCGCAACCCGTCGTATTTCTTCGATGCGGCACCTGAACATGCCCTCATCAACCCGGACAACCTGCACATCCTCGTCGATCACGTAAGGTGCGCGGCGTTCGAGCTGCCGTTCACGACGTCCGAGCAGTACGGACGCCATGACGTGCAGGAGGTACTTGGCGTGCTTGAGGAGAGCGGCTTTCTCCATCGCACCGACTCCGGCGATGGAGAGGGCATCTGGCAGTGGACCAACGAATCGTATCCGGCCGATGCCGTCAGCCTCAGATCGATCTCGTCGGACAATTTCGTCGTCGTCGACACGACGAATGGATCTGACGTCATCGGGGAGACGAACTTCACGAGCGGGCCATCGACGCTGCACGAGAAGGCGATCTATCTCGTCGAGGGGGTGCTGTATCAGGTCGAGAGGCTGGATTTCGACGGACGCAAGGCGTACGTCCGGCGGATCGATTGCGATTACTACACGGACGCGATCACCTACAGCAAGGTCACGGTGCTGGAAACGTTCGCGAGCAACTCAGACGTCGTGTCCGGCTTCAGCCGGACCGGGACCGCTTCGCACGGCGAGGTTCACGTCTCCTCTCGCGTCGTTGGCTTCAAGAAGATCAAGTTTTACACGAATGAGAACGTGGGCTCGGGCGAGCTCGATCTTCCCGAACAGCAGATGCACACGACGGCATACTGGCTGACGGTGCCCGCCACGGTAATGGCGGCGCTGCCATTTGCGCCCGATGACCGTCGTGACGGCGTCGTGGGATTGTCGTTCGCGATGCGGCAGATCGCGCAACTGCTGCTGATGTGCGATCGGCAGGACATCGGGATCTCGATCGGCAGCGGAAACGAAGCCGACGTCCCGGATCTCACGCGAACCGGCGAACCGGTGACCTTGTCCGACGAGCCGCGTATCTTCATCTATGACAACTATCCTGGGGGGATCGGTTTCAGTGAGCCATTGTTTGCGATGGACGACGAGCTGCGGCGTCGCACGCGCGAGCTTATCGCCGGCTGTGAGTGCAAGAACGGCTGCCCCACATGTGTGGGGCCGATCGGGAACACCGGCCCACTTGCCAAGACGGTTGCCCTGCGAATGCTCGATCTGATCGGCGCGCACTTTCCGGAGTTGCCGGCGTGAGTTCGATCGCCGATCGCCTGCGTGGGATTGTTCGTGCCGGCGGTCTCGGCTCCGCTCGCGAGCAGAACTCGCGAGCGGAGGCGGAGAACCCCGGCGGGTCCATAAAGCAGGACCCGCCCTACGGCCTCCAAGAGGACGCCTCTCCGCAGCGTAGGCCGGGTCCTATGGACCCGGCAGAAATACTCGAGGGCGAATGGAGGCAGACCGGAACGCACCGCTTTCTCGTCGTTGAGCGCAGCTACGCGCCCGGCCATCGCCACGGATCGATCTCAATCGCCGACAGCCTGCCTCCCGATGAAGGCTGGTCGAGGCTGGCTCTGCTCGCTGGGAGATCCTGTGGCGGACGGCTGCTCTTCGTCGATCTGGAGACCACCGGCATTGCGGGCGGGGCAGGTAGCTATGCGTTTCTCGTCGGATGCGCCTGGTTCGATCGTGGCCGCTTTCATGTGCGGCAGTTTCTGCTTTCGAGCTTTGCGTCCGAACGCGCTTTGCTCGAAGCAGTCAGAGACGTTGCCAGCGACGTCGATGCGGTCGTCACGTACAACGGCAAATCATTCGACCTTCCGCTCATCGAGACGCGGTACGCTCTGAACCGATTGTCGACTCCGTTTGCCGAGATGCCGCACGTCGACATGCTCCACCACGCCAGGCGCCTTTGGTGCGGTCATGACGAAGGCCATCGTCTCAGCCATCTCGAGTCCTCCCTGCTCGGGCACGAGCGCGAGGGCGATGTTCCCGGATTCGAGATCCCATCACGCTATTTCCACTTCGTGCGCACGGGCGACGCGCGTCCGCTCGATGCAGTGCTCGAACACAATCGACGCGACCTGCTGTCGCTTGCGCTGCTGACCGCGAGAGCCGCGCAGTTACTGGACGACGGAGTGACAGCGGCCAACAGTGCACGCGAGGCGCTCGGGATCGGCCGCTTGTACGAACGATCCGGAATGACCGCGGATGCGCTCGCCTGTTACGCGAGGGCCGCGGATATGGGGCCGGGCGTCTGCGCGGAGGCGCTGTATGCGCACGCCTTGTTGTTGCGGCGCATTCGCCATTACGCTGCGGCGGCCGACGTGTGGCAGCGTCTGCTCGACCTGAGCGATTGTCCGCCGCGGCTGGAACGGGAAGCCGCCCAGGCGTTGGCCGTGCATCACGAGCACCGGCTGCGAAGCCTGCTGTCGGCGCGCACCCTCGCGAGGCGGTCGCTTCAGTTCGATGCGACGGTGGCGCGGCGCGAGGCGATCGAGCATAGACTCGCGCGGCTCGACCGCAAGCTGGCTCGCGTCGAACCCGTGCTGCTTCCGCTGTTTTGAAGTGAAATCGAAATCGTAGAGCGCAGGCTTAAGCCTGCGCATGAGGCGGGGGCTTCCACCTTCGCCGAAGGCTACGGCGGACAGGAAAGCCCCGCGCTACGAGGCCTCTACCGGCAGGGAACTATGCCGAGGCGGACGCCTTGGTGGTCTTGGTCGCAGTCTTCTTGGTCGTAGCAGCCTTGCTGGCTTTGACCGCCTTGGCGGCTGTCTTACGCTGCTCCGACGTCTGCGCTCCGAACTTCTTGGTGAACCGCTCGACTCGACCTTCCGTGTCGATGAGCTTCTGGCGACCAGTAAAGAACGGGTGGCACGCGGAGCAGATTTCCAGGTGCAACTCTGGCTTCGTCGACCGCGTTTTGAACGTGTTTCCGCAGGCGCAACGGACCTCGACCACCTGGTACTTGGGATGGATACCTTCCTTCACGGCCACTCCTCTGAAAAGCGAACTTCCTATTCTAACCGATTGGACGCGCCGGTTGCGTCCAGAGGTGCAAGGGATGCGTGCTAGCCGATGCGGTGACGCAGAAGCACCCAGAGGGCGACCAGGCCGTCCTTCCACGTGATCTTCTTGCCCTCGTCATAGCCGCGGCCGTCGTAAGTGATGGGCACTTCGTACACGCGGTAATGCCGCTTGAAGATTTTCGCCGTAATTTCGGGCTCGATGCCGAAGCCGTTGGACTGCAGGTCGAGGCCGTCGAGGACCTCGCGGCGCAGCACCTTGTAGCAGGTTTCCATGTCCGACAGCATCGTGTTGTAGAGGACGTTCGTAATCAGCGTCAGCAGCTGATTCCCGAGATAGTGGGTGAACAGGAACACGCGGTGCTGGCCCAGGAACCGCGACCCGTACACGACGTCCGCCCGCCCTTCGATGATGAGCTGGGCCAGGCTGGGCAACTCTTCGGGTGAGTATTCGAGATCGGCATCCTGAATTGCGACGATATCGCCGGTGACGGCGGCGAACCCGCGTCTGAGGGCGGCGCCCTTACCCTGATTATGCGATTGGAGCAGCAGCGTGAAGCCGAACTGCTTCTGCAGTTCGCCCAGGTGGGGCCGCGTTCCGTCAGTGGAGCAATCGTCAACGACGACGAGCTCGACGCGCATCGGGATGGCCATCACGCGCGAAACGATTTCGTCGATCGTTTCCCGCTCGTTGTAGACGGGCATCACCACGGAGAGGAGCGGCGACTGCAGAGCCGTCCTCATCCCGTGCCGACGACGCGGTGGCTGGCCGGAGTCGTTCACACGTGTCCGTTGTGAACGATGAATCCTAGGATTTGCCTGAAGCCATTGCTGCGAGGAACTCGCCGTTGGTCTTCGTCTTCCCCATCTTCGACAGCAGCAGTTCCATCGCCTCGCTGGGTGAGAGCGGAGTCAGCACCTTGCGAAGCACCCAGACACGATTGAGTTCCTCTTTCTGAAGCAGCAGCTCTTCCTTTCGGGTGCCGCTCTTGGTGATGTCGATCGAGGGGAACACGCGCCGGTCCGTCAGCTTGCGATCGAGGTGGATTTCCGAATTACCGGTGCCCTTGAATTCTTCGAAGATCACTTCGTCCATTCGCGAGCCGGTATCGACCAGTGCCGTGGCGACGATGGTCAGCGAGCCGCCTTCCTCGATGTTGCGAGCGGCGCCAAAGAACCGCTTCGGACGCTGCAACGCGTTGCTGTCCACGCCGCCCGAGAGGACCTTGCCGGATGCCGGAACGATCGTGTTGTAGGCACGGGCGAGGCGCGTGATCGAGTCGAGCAGGATCACGACATCCTTTTTGTGCTCAACCAGCCGCTTGGCTTTCTCAATCACCATCTCGGCGACCTGCACGTGGCGCTGGGCGGGCTCGTCGAATGTCGAGGAAATGACCTCGCCGCGCACGGAGCGCTGCATGTCGGTGACTTCTTCGGGCCGCTCGTCGATGAGCAGCACAATCAGGTACACCTCAGGGTGGTTCTTCGTGATGCTGTTGGCGATGCTTTGAAGCAGCATCGTCTTGCCGGTGCGGGGCGGGGCGACGATCAGGCCGCGCTGCCCCTTGCCGAGCGGCGTCAGCAGATCCATGACGCGACCGGAGAGGTTCTCGGAGTCGGTCTCCAGGGCGATCTTCTGTGCCGGGTAGAGCGGCGTCAGGTTCTCGAAGAAGATCTTCTCCTTCGTTTTCTCCGGTGGCTCGAAATTAATCGCTTCGACCTTGATCAGCGCGAAGTAGCGCTCGCCATCCTTGGGTGGCCGGATGACGCCAGAGACCGTATCGCCGGTGTGCAGGTCGAACTTGCGAATCTGCGACGGCGATACATAGATGTCATCTGGGCCAGGCAGATAGTTGTAGTCAGGAGCGCGCAGGAAACCAAATCCATCGGGAAGCGTTTCGAGCACACCCTCCGAGAAGACGTTGCCGCTCTTCTCGGCACGCACGCGGAGGATCTCGAAGATCAGTTCCTGCTTGCGCATGCCGGTCGCGCCCGCGATCTCCAGCTCCTTGGCGATCTTGGTGAGCGCAGAGATGCTCATCTCCTTCATCGCCGAGAGCGAGATTGTCTGAGCGGGGGCGGCCTGAGTGGGAGGCTGGACGGCGGGTTGGGCGCCTCCCTTCTCCTTTTCCTTTTCTTTTTCAGGTGGGGGGGCGGTGGCGGTGCCTACGCCGCCGTTTGGTTTGGCAGGCTTGCGATCATCTTCCACAGTTCGTCCAGTCCTTCGCCGGTGCGCGCTGAAACCAGCGCCACCGGCATTTCAAATACGTTTTCCATTTCCCGAACATGACGCACGCGCTCTGCCTGCGTCAGCTTGTCCACCTTTGTTGCCACAACCGCGCGTGCGCACGACTGCGACGCCAGCCACTGCCACGCGTTCAAATCTGACGAGAGACCCGGGTGACGCGAGTCCACGAGCAACAGAGCCGCCCGTTGTCCAGGACGCCCGAAGAATGCGTCCGTGACCTGACTGATCTCCGTCTCTCCTTCGCCCGGCCGAGCGGCGCGCGCATATCCGTACCCCGGCAGATCCACCAGGTAGCAGGCTGGCATCGAGCCACGTCGAACGCGATAGATGTTGGCCAATCTCGTTTTGCCCGGCGAGGCGCTGGTGCGCGCTAACGGCTGGCGAACGAGTGCATTGATCAGGCTCGACTTGCCGACATTCGACCGTCCGACCAAGGCCACTTCCGGTGACCGGTCACGCGGGAAATCGCCGGCACCGGCAGCGCTCGTCACAAACTCCGCGACTATCTGCACCTCACGCTGGCTCTTTGCTACGCTTCTGGCTCTGGGCTTTGGGCTTACGCATGCAAGTACACGGCCCACGGCCTCGAGCCTGTGAGCCGAAAGCCTTGGTCAGTGTGGACGCGTGTCTCCTGCGGGTTCTGTAACATCGGTGACGACTGGAGCGGCGGGAATGCGCGACGGCAACGGCTCGGCCAGCGCAATCTTCAACACCTCGTCCATCGTCGACACCATGTGCACGTCGAGCGTGTCCATGACGTTCTTGGGAATGTCGGCCAAATCCTTCTCGTTGTCACGTGGCAGGATGATATTCGTCACCCCGGCGCGATGGGCGGCGAGCACCTTTTCCTTGACGCCGCCGATCGGAAGAACCTTGCCGCGCAACGTGATCTCACCCGTCATAGCGACATCCCGGCGGGTCGCGATCTTCGTGAGCGCCGAGGTGAGCGCCGTGGCCATCGTGATGCCGGCGGATGGTCCGTCCTTCGGGATCGCGCCTTCGGGAACGTGAACGTGAATGTCAATCTTGGAATGGAAGTCTTCGGCAAGATTCAGGTCGGCGGCCTTTGAGCGCACGTAGCTGAGGGCCGCTTGCGCCGATTCCTGCATGACGTCACCGAGCTTGCCGGTCAGCGTCAGCTTGCCCTTCCCCGGCATCAGCGTGGCTTCGCTGACCAGCAGCTCGCCACCAACTTCAGTCCAGGCAAGGCCCGTCGCGATGCCGACTTCGTTGCGCTCTTCGGCGAGGCTCGGCCGGAATCGTGGCACACCGAGATACTCGGTGACCTTTTCGGCCGTCACGTCTTCCTTGAACGACTTGCCTTCGACGACAACCTTGCGCGCGACCTTGCGGCAGATCGACGAAATCTCACGCTCGAGGTTGCGGACGCCTGCCTCGCGCGTGTAACGCTGGATGATCGCCTGGATCGACTCGTCCTGGAAAATGATGTTCTCCGACGTCAGACCAGCGCCTTCGACGGCCTTCAGGACAAGGAATCGCTTGGCGATCTCGAGCTTCTCCTGCTCGGTGTAACCCGCCAGTTGCAGCACCTCCATGCGGTCCCGGAGGGCCTGAGGAATCGTGTGCAACACGTTGGCGGTACAGATGAACATCACGTTCGACAGGTCGTACTCGACGTCGAGGTAGTGGTCGAGGAAGGTGCTGTTCTGTTCGGGGTCGAGCACTTCCAGCAGCGCCGCTGACGGGTCCCCGCGGAAGTCCATCGACATCTTGTCGATTTCGTCGAGCAGGAAGACCGGATTCTGCGTGCCGGCCTTCTTCATCATCTGGATGATCTGGCCGGGGAAGGCGCCGATATACGTCCTGCGGTGGCCTCGGACCTCGGCTTCGTCGCGGACGCCGCCGAGTGACAGCCTGACGAACTTCCGGTTCATCGCCCGTGCGATCGACTTGGCGAGCGACGTCTTGCCGACTCCGGGAGGCCCGGAGAAGGTGAGGATGGTCGCCTTCGGCTTCTTGACGAGCGAGCGGACGGCCAGGAACTCCAGGATGCGGTCCTTGATCTTCTCGAGGCCGTAGTGGTCTTCGTTCAGGACCTTCTCGGCGTGCTTGAGATCGCGGTTCTCCCTCGTCTTCTTGTGCCAGGGAACGGCGATGAGCCAGTCGAGGTAATTGCGTGAAACCGTCGCCTCGGCGGACATCGGCGGCATCGCCTCGAGGCGCTTCAGCTCCTGGACGGCCTTTTCCTCGACGTCCTTGGGCATCTTCGACTGTTCGATCTTCTTCTTCAGCTCGTCGATCTCACTGCCCTTCTCGTCCTTGCGCCCCAGCTCCTTCTGGATCGCCTTCATTTTCTCGTTGAGGTAGTACTCCTTCTGCGCCTTCTCCATCTGCTTCTTCACGCGAGACTGGATACGGCGATCGACCTGGAGCTTATCGACCTCGATTTCGAGGATGCCGGCGATACGATTGAGACGCTCGACGGGCGAGATGATCTCGAGCAGGTTCTGCTTCTCATCGACGCCCACGAGCAGGTGCGCGGCGATCGTGTCGGCGAGCTTGCCGGGATCATCCACACGGACCGCGGCAATCATGGCGTCGTACTGCAGGTTGTTCGAGAGCTTCACATACTGCTCGAACAGCGACACGACTCGACCCATCGTGGCTTCGATTTCGCCGGAGGCCTCCTTCTGCTTGGGGAGGACCTTCACGACGACGCGATAAAAGCCCTTGTCTTCCTTCCACTCGACGGCGCGGGCGCGATCCACGCCTTCGACGAGCACCTTGATGTTGCCGTCGGGCAGCTTGAGGTTCTGCACGACGTTGGCGACGCAGCCCATGGTGTAGATGTCATCCGGGCGCGGATCGTCAATCGAGGCGTCGTGCTGCGCGGCCAGGAAAATGCGCTTGTCCTTCATGAGCGCGTGATCGAGCGCGCGCGTGGAGGACGGCCGCCCGATTACGAACGGCATCATCATGTGGGGAAAAACGACCACGTCCCGGAGGGGAACGATGGGGAGTGTCTCGTAGACTTCCATTCAGATCCTGTGCCGGGCCTCGAGACCTGGGATCCGCGATCCGGTCGCCCGAATCCCGAGTCCCGAGCCCGAATCCCGGGATGGGTTACCCAGCTTTTTCAATAAGGGTAATTGACTTGTCCTTCGCTTCGACGACCTCGCGTGTGACGACGACTTCGCGCAGCTTCTTTTGACCGGGTACCGAGTACATCAGGTCGAGCATCAGGTCTTCGATGATCATACGCAGTCCGCGCGCGCCGATCTTGCGCGACAGCGCTGACTCGGCAATCGCCTCGAGTGCGTCATCCGTAAACCGGAGCTTGACGTTTTCGTACTCAAACAGTTTCTGGTACTGACGCGTGATCGCGTTCCGAGGTTGCGTCAGGATCTGGACGAGCGCCGGCTTGTCGAGCTCGTGCAGGGTGCCAACCACGGGGAGACGACCGACGAACTCGGGAATGAGTCCGTACTTGATCAAGTCCTCCGGCTCCACGGCCTCGAGAGTGGTGCCGATCTCGCGCTTCTGAACCGACTTCACGTCGGCCTTGAAGCCCAACGTCTTCTTTCCAACTCGACGGTCGATCACCTTGTCGAGACCGACGAACGCGCCGCCGCAAATGAAGAGGATATTGGTCGTGTCGATCTGGAAGAACTCCTGGTGGGGGTGTTTGCGGCCCCCCTGCGGTGGCACGTTGGCAACGGTGCCTTCCAGAATCTTCAAGAGCGCTTGCTGGACACCCTCGCCCGACACGTCACGCGTGATCGAGGGGTTCTCGTCCTTCCGGCAAATCTTGTCGACTTCGTCGATGTAGATGATCCCCTGCTGGCACTTCTCGATGTCGCCACCGGCGGCCTGCAGCAGCTTCAGGATGATGTTCTCAACATCCTCGCCGACGTAGCCCGCCTCGGTCAGCGTCGTCGCATCGACGATGGTGAAGGGGACGGACAGCAGTTTGGCCAGGGTCTGGGCGAGCAGCGTCTTGCCGGTGCCGGTGGGTCCAATCAGCAGGATGTTCGACTTGTTCAGTTCGACGTCGTTCCGGCTGCGCGGCTGCTTCTGGATCTCGATGCGCTTGTAATGGTTGTAGACGGCGACAGCCAGCTTCCGCTTCGTTCGCTCCTGCCCGATCACGTACTCATCGAGGAACTTCTTGATCTCCGGCGGAGAGGGGAGCGACGAGCGGACGCCACGGTTCTCGAACCGGTTGTCGTCGGCGATGATGTCGTTGCACACCTCCACGCACTCGTCACAGATGAAGACGGTCGGACCCGCAATGAGCTTGCGAACGTCGTTCTGATCCTTGTTACAGAACGAGCAACGAAGAATCTCAGTCTCGCCGTTCTTCTTGACCATGTGTGTGTTGGCTCAGGGCTCGTGGCGTCTGACGATCTCGGGTCCGATGTCCGGTCTGACTGGTATTTCGGCCTCAATCCGGCTGGAGGCTAGAGGAGGCCCCCCGGGCGACCAGATCTGACGCCCAAAGCCGAGCCTATTTCGATGTTACACCCGTTTTCGGATGACGTCATCGATTATCCCGTAATCCTTCCCCTGGTCCGCCGACATGATGTAGTCCCGCTCAGTATCGTCCTGGATGCGCTTGGTGGTCTGCCCGGTATGGTGCACCAGGATCTCGTTGAGGCGCTCCCGCATGCGCAGGATTTCACGTGCATGGATGTCGATATCCGTCGCCTGCCCGGCCAGCCCCTGCATGAGCGGCTGGTGAATCACAATCCGGGCGTTCGGTAGGGAATAGCGCTTCCCTTTGGCCCCTCCGCCGAGCAGCACAGCCGCCATTGAGGCGGCCTGGCCGATGCAGATTGTCTGCACATCGGGCTTGATGAACTGCATCGTGTCATAAATCGCCAGCCCCGCCGTAATCGAGCCACCGGGGCTGTTGATATAGAGCTGGATGTCCTTGTCGGGATCTTCCGCCTCGAGGAAGAGCATCTGCGCGATAGCGAGATTGGCGATCGTGTCGTCGATCGGCGTCCCAATGAAGATGATGCTGTCTTTGAGCAGCCGCGAAAAGATGTCGTAAGCGCGTTCACCGCGGTTGGTCTGTTCGACCACCATCGGTACTAGCTGTGCACGGCTCATTTGTAATTTTTGATTTGCGGTATGCGATCGTCGGATGAAGAGCATTCGGGTGAACGCCCAGCCGGTGAGGATTTCATCCTAGGAAATCCTAGCACGCGACAGGGCCAAGTCAACCGCCTTCTCCCGCCGCAGCCCGGCCGCGAGGCGGCCTATTCCGCCTTCCTTCTCAAACTGTGCACGCAACGCCGCCGGTGTGCGTCCGGCCCTGGCGGCGAAGCGCTCGATTTCCTGGTCGATCTCCTGCTCGGAAACCGACAGCCCTTCGCGGCGTGCGATCGCGTCGAGCACGAGCGCACTCGCCACCGAGGCGCGTGCCGGCTCGCGCTGCGCTTCCCGGAACTGCGCCCAGTCGATGCCCGCCTGCCGCGGGTCGACGTTCTGTTGCATAAGCTGCCGCGCGAACTCCTCGAGGCGCCGGTCGATTTCGCGCTCGACGAGCGAGGTGGGCAGCTCGAACGTGATGCGCTCGGAGAGTTGCTTCAGCACCTCACCGCGAAGCTGTCGCGTGGCGTTCTCTTCGGCCTCGGCCTGCAGATCGGTTCGCACGCGATCGCGCAGCGCCGCAAACGAGTCGAACTCTCCAAGATCCTTGGCGAACTCGTCATCGAGTTCGGGGAGGACTCTCCGACGCAGTTCCTTCACGGTAACTGAGTACTCGACGTCGGTTCCTGCCATCTCCGCGACCGTGTAGTCCTCCGGGAAATGGATCGTGAACGTCTTCTGGTCGCCGGGCGACAGGCCAATGAGATTCGCATCGAATCCTGGAGGATTGGCCTTCGAGCCGATCTCGATGCTCACGCCGTCATGCCGGTCCGGACCGGACGCGTCCTGACGTACGAGATCGACGACGGCCGTATCGCCCTCGGTTGACGGTCTGCCCTCGACCGGCTCGGACTTGGCGGCGCGCTCGCGCAGCCGTTGCAGCGTTTGTTCGATCGCGTCTTCGGTGATGGCTACCGGCGTGCGGATGGCGGTCAAGGTCGACAGATCGCCGGGATCGAACGGCGGCACGGTTTCAATCGCCGCGGTGAAACGCAGCGGCTGTCCCTCTTCGAGTGCGACGTCGCGTACGTTTGGCGTGTCGATTGGCTCGATCCCTCGTTCCTGCAGTGCTTCTTCGACGGCCCGCGGGATCAGCCCGTGCATCACCTCGTGGAGAATTTCATTGCGGAACCGTCGCTTGATGATCGTCGCCGGCACTTTGCCAGGGCGAAAGCCAGGGACTTTGACCTTCTTGTAGCCTTGCGCAATGCGATCGATCTCGGCGTCGACGACGGAGCTGTCGATCTCGATCGTGACGGTCTTCTGGGTTTCGCTGACGTCGGTGAATTCGGTTTTCATCTGACTACGGGCTTCAGGCTACTGGCTTCAGGGAATGTTCGGCTGGCTGGCGGCAACTTCAGTCCACCATCGCGCTACGCGCTACGGTGGACACTCCTTCGCCTGTCACGCGGTGCCTGCACTCCGAAGCTCCCGCTCATCGCGCTTCTGTGGGGCAAGCGCCCCGCCGCGGGAGCGAAGGAGTGCGAAAGCCGGGATTTGAACCCGGACACCCTCTCGGGTACCAGATCCTAAGTCTGGCGCGTCTGCCAGTTCCGCCACTTTCGCGTCCCTCCCAGCCTATCACGAAGAGTGCGGGGCTGAAGGGCCGCGGCCCGGGTCCGTGGACGCAGCGTGCTGTAGACTGCCGGCAATGTCCGCGACCTCCGTTCTCACGCGCAAGAACCCGCCACCCGCCGTGTGGCGGTGGGCAGTCCTCGTCGCCATCAGCGTTGCGATGTTCGGCAATTACTACGTCTACGATTCCATCGCGCCGGTGGCCGATTCGTTGCAACGACTGCTCGGCTACACCGACACGCAGATCGGCACGCTCAACGCCATCTACAGCCTGCCGAACATCGTCGTGGTGCTGATCGGCGGCGTGATCGTCGATCGGTTCGGGACGCGCCTCTCGACGCTCCTCTTCGCGATCATCTGCAGTATCGGCGCCGCGATCACGGCGATCTCGCCGTCGTTCCCCGTGATGGCGGCCGGGCGCCTGGTCTTCGGGCTGGGTGCCGAGTCGATGATCGTGGCGATCACCGTCGCGATTGGTCAATGGTTTGTCGGCCGTCAGTTGGGATTTGCGTTTGGTGTCAACCTCAGCATCGCGCGCGCCGGATCCTACAGCGCCGATTACTCGACGACCTGGTTCAAGCCGCTGTACGACCAGGGCTGGCAGCCACCACTCTGGCTCGCCGCCGGCATGTCTCTCCTCGCCGTTGCCGCGTGCGTCGTGTACTTCCTGATGGACCGTCGCGTCGCACGTCAGTTCGACGTGCCCCAGCCGTCGGCTTCGGACCACTTCGCCTGGAGCGACCTCTGGCGCTTCGATCGCTCGTTCTGGTACATCATCGGTCTCTGCGTCACCTTCTACTCGGTGATCTTTCCATTCCGCAGCACGTTCGCCATCAAGTATTTCCAGCACGCGCACGGCGTATCGCTGCAGGAGGCCGGTGCCCTGAACGGCTACGTGTTCCTTGCCGCGATCATCGCCACACCGCTCTTCGGACTCATGGCGGATCGTCTCGCTCGCCGCGCCGCGTTCATGGCCCTCGGCTGTTTCCTGCTGGCGGCGGTGTTCCCGATCTTGGCGTTTACGCACGCGAACCTCTGGGTATCCACGGTCTTAATAGGCATCGCGTTTTCACTGGTGCCAGCGGTGATCTGGCCGGCCGTGCCCTATCTGGTCGAACCGGGCCGCCTCGGCACCGCCTACGGGCTGATGACGATGGTGCAGGCGATGGGGCTCACATCGATCAATCTGGCTGCGGGAGCGTTGAACGACGCCAACGGCGCCAGCGCGGAAAATCCGGCCGGATACCGGCCGATGCTGTGGTTGTTCCTGTCTCTGAGCCTCTTCGGCTTCGTGTTCGCCTATGCGTTGCGCGTGCGTGAGACCGGCCCGCACGGACACGGGCTGGAGACGATCAAAGCCGGAGCGCCTGGGTAGACCGGGAGCTCAGGCCAGACGGCGCCGCGATTTCAATGATGCCTTGGCCATTCGCGGCCGGACGGCATCGAGTACGTTTGAAATGATCAGCTCGTCTACCGGGCCGCGCGACGTTGCCCGCGAGTTGATCGCCCGTCGCGCCGGAACGCGACTGATCTTGAGCTGCACTTTCTGCGCGTCCAGCGTGGTGTAGGCCTTCAGGATCTCAGAGGCACTGGAGTTCGAGACGACCACGCGCGCGCCGCGCGAGCACGCCGCGATCACTGCCTGCTGAAGCCGCCACTGATCGAACGTGGTGAAACCACCCGCGGTGTAGTGGGCGAAGTTCGAGGTGCGGCTGAGGGGCGCGTACGGCGGGTCGCAATACACGAAATCCCCGCGCGTACAGCCAGACAGCGTCTCGTCAAACGGCGAAAGCGTGATCGCGACCCGCGGGCTTGCGAGCGCCGCGGCGACAGCTCGAATGTGCGTCTCGTCGCAGATGCGCGGATCGCTGTACCGCCCCGCCGGCACGTTGAATCCGCCGCTCCGATTCAGTCGAAACAAGCCGTTGAAGCCCGTCCGGTTGAGGAAGATCAGCATCGCGGCCAGTGTCGGTGTGTACCGCGAAGCGACCTCCGCCTCGCTCGACGACAGTGCCTTCAACTCCGCGCGGGCGGGATTGAACCGTCGATCGCGGACGTCGTAGTAGCACTCGCTTCCGCAGCGGCGGTACTCTCGCGCCAGCGTCCTCAGCTCCCGAATCACATTGTCGGATTGATCGCGGACCGTCCAGTAGCAGCCGATCAGATCCGGATTGACGTCGCAAAGTTGAATCTCGCAGCGCGCCAGGCGTCCGGTGTTGAGGAGATCGAAGAAGACGGCGCCGCTTCCCACGAATGGCTCGATATATCGCCTGAACGTCGGGGGATAGTGTTCCGCGAGGACCGGAAGTAATTGACGCTTCCCGCCCGCCCACTTGAGGAGTGGCCGGACGGGGGCCGACTTCGATGCACGCATCTGCACGCCCTCAAGTATCGGTCGAAGGATCCCGATCTGTAGAGGTTTCTTCTGGTGCAGCGGCCCGCGAAGCTCTGCCGGACCGTCGCAAGGCCTCCCGCAGCAGGTACTCGATCTGGGCGTTCAGGCTCCGCAGATCGTCGTCGGCCCAGCGCTGAACGCCCTCGAGCACGCCCGCGTCGATACGAAGGAGAAAGGACTTGCGTTCCGCCACAAAGGGTCTCTTATTGGTGGATCGTCCCGGTGTTCACGATCGGCTGCGCGGCTCGTTCCCCGCACAGCACGACGAGGAGGTTACTGACCATCGCCGCCTTCCGCTCATCATCAAGGTGCACGATGTTCTTCGTGGAGAGCATTGCCAACGCCATTTCAACCATCCCGACTGCGCCTTCGACGATCCGCTGACGCGCCGCGATGATGGCGCCCGCCTGCTGTCGCTGGAGCATGGCTGCCGCGATCTCGGGTGCGTAGGCCAGGTGGCTGATGCGTGCCTCGAGGACTTCAACCCCGGCTTTCAGCAAGCGCTGTTGCACTTCCTGTTTCAGATGGTCGGCGACCACTCCGGTGGACCCGCGGAGGGAGACCACTTGTTCCTCGTGTGAGTCGTAGGGGTAGCTGGTAGCGGCGTTACGAAGGGCGGCTTCGCTCTGCACCCGCACGTAATTCTCGTAGTCGTCGACCTCGAAGATGGCCTCTGCCGTCTCAATCACGCGCCATACCACCACTGCGGCGATCTCGATCGGGTTGCCGTCGGCGTCGTTGACCTTGAGATGCGAGCTCTCGAAGTTGCGGACGCGGAGGGAGATCTTTCTTCGAGTGAAAAACGGGTTGGCCCACCGCAACCCCGCGATTTTGGCGCTGCCGGCGTAGTCGCCGAATAACTGAAGCACCTTCGCTTCGTTCGGAGCCACGACGAAGAACCCTCGGATGCAGAAGATTTCAGCAATGAGCATCGCAACCGAGGTCCACAAGAGGATCGTTGCGATCGGCTCCTCCCGGCGTTGCGCGGCCTGAGCTCCAAGGTAGAAGACCCACACGAGCGCGCCGGCCCAGAGGATCGCGAGGACCACAACGGGAATACCAGGGGCGCCATTTTTCGAACGTTCGCGGACCATTGTTGACCTCCAGCAGAGGGGCAGCTCGGCCCTGTGTGATGTCTAAGTGATATCATTTTGAAATCTCATTTGTCAATGGTCCAGTTTGGCGCAACGCGCTAAGCTCAACATTAAGCGAATGCGGCGATCGCAGTTCGATCCACAAGGGCATATGAGCCAGGGAGAGACGGCCTCTCGCACGGTGACTGACGGATTTACTCTGACCGTGACGCCACAGATAAGCGTCGACGGCGTCGTTCACTTGAGCGTCAACCCGAATGTCACGCAGGACACCGGCGTAGCCACATCGCCTTCAGGCGTGGCCGTGCCTATCATCACCGTGCGCGAGGCGATACAGTCGCACGCGTGCGGCACGGTGAGACGATCGTGATCGCAGGGCTGTTGCAGGCTCGCGAGCCGATCGGTTCAGTCAAACGCAGGAAAACCGACCTCGTCATCCTCCTCA
>Ga0207428_10001164_pt1 | contig 28310 bp, 37 predicted proteins | sample RhiMethybrSRZTD1_FD_187600 | JGI IMG/M metagenome (GOLD analysis project Ga0207428, IMG submission 187600) | Populus rhizosphere microbial communities from Tennessee, USA - Rhizosphere MetaG P. TD hybrid SRZTD1 (SPAdes) (version 3) | ecosystem: Host-associated > Plants > Roots > Rhizosphere >...
TCCGTACATCGTGTTCGCGGGGAATGTGGGCGACGACGATGCACTCGCCGCTGTCGTCGACACCCTGCGAAGTGTCTGACCGGCCCGTTCTCAGAAGGGAGTCACAGTCACCATGTCCGAGAACAGCAGCCATATCGCCGTCATTGGCCTGGGCGCCATGGGGCTCCCCATGGCCGCCCATCTGGCGACGAGATTCTCAATTACCGGCTTTGACCCGTTCGAAGCGCGCCGCGAGCTCGCTTCGGAGCAAGGGATTGTCGTCGAGGCCACTCCACGTGATGCGAGCAAGCACGCTGACATCGCCCTCCTCGCGGTTCGTGATCAAAGCCAGGCCGAGTCCGCACTCTTTGGCAAGGAAGGTGCGCTCCTGTCCTTGAAACCTGGCTCGCCGGTGATCTTGACGAGTACGGTCGGCCCCGAGGCCGCGCGTGCGCTGGCCGATCGGCTTGCGGAAGCGGGCTACCCGCTGATCGACGCTCCGATCAGCGGCGGCCCGGTTCGCGCTGGGAAGGGCGACCTGCTGATTGTCGTTGGTGCGACAGAGCAGGCGCTCGCCGCCGCCCAGCCGGTCCTTGATCACCTGGCCTCTACTTTGACGATCGTTGGTGCCCGTCCTGGCGATGGCCAAGCCCTGAAGACGATCAACCAGCTCCTCGCCGGGATCCATATCGCCGCCGCAGCCGAAGCGATCGCGCTCGCCCGTGGACTAGGACTCGATCCGGCAGTGGTGATCAGCGCGCTGTCGCAGGGCGCGGCCGGCTCGTTCATGTTCTCCGATCGAGGACCTCGCATGCTGCAGGCCTACACCGGTGGTGCCGAGGTCAAGTCGCGCGTCGACATCTTTGTCAAGGACATGGGGATTGTGACGAACGTCGGTCGCGGGTGCCACGTCCCGCTGCCGCTGGCCGCTGCTGCCGAACAGCTGTATCTCATCGCCGAAGCCGCCGGGCTGGGTGCCCAGGATGACTCGAGTGTGGTGACCATCCTGTCGCCCGACGTCAGTAAGGACCCTGGTTAAGCACCGTGCCCTGAGCCTGTCTCACTGGTTCTAGTTAACGGCCGGTATCTCCCCCAGCAACTCGATGCCATGGCGCTGCGCGATTGCTAACACAGCGTCCATGCCGGGATTGCCATCGGCCGCTTGAGCTGCCGCGTCGCGCGAGAAGCTCTCCATAGGAGCTCCAGGCGCGTGCACAACGAAGGCCACCGCATCCGCATCCGATTCGTTTCGGATGGTGTGTGGAGTTCCGCCGGCGAGCGCCACAGTCTGGCCCACTCCGACAGCCATCCGCTCTGCGGGTGTGCCAAATCCTCCGGTGTAGAAGATGAATTCGCCCTCGATCACGTAATAAACCTCACCGGGCTCGTGACGATGCATCACAGGAGGACCTCCGCCTGGCGGCATCCGGATCTCGACCGCAAACAACGCTCCACCAGTCTCTCCGCTCGTCGCGAGGACAGTGAGCTCGTCGGTGCCCAACATCATGCGCTTGGATGTGTCAGAATCGACAGGTAACTTGTCCATAATCGAAGATAGACAGGCTGCTTGTCGAATGTCAAGTCGGATACCGCGACTGGAAGGTCGAGAACGTCCAGCAAACCTGGCCGTCCTGATGCGAGAGGCGTTCGTAGCACTCAACGATCTCGTCGTTGCTCGACTGGCGGAACGGGGGCACGGGGTGATCCGCGCCGCACACGGCGCGGTCTTCCAGTACCTCGACGACACCGGAACAACCGTGAGCCTCCTCGCCGAGCGGGCCCAGATGACCAAGCAGGCTATGGCGGAATTGGTTCAGCACCTCGAGACTCACGGCTACCTCATACGCGTGCCTGATCCCAATGACCGGCGAGCCAAACTCGTGCTGCCAACCGAGCGTGGACGCGAGGTGCTGACCCTTGCCCAAGAGCTCGTACCAGAGCTTGAAGGCCGAGTGACCAAGCTTCTGGGACCAGACCGTACCCGCGCGCTGCGTCAAGATCTTGACACCATTCGTCACGCCTTCACTACCGGCAGAGACAAGTCGGTCAACAGCTCTTGAACTTGCCGCGACGTCAAGTTCTACGGTGGGCATATGGATGATCATTCCGAGCCGCGGCGGCGGATCGGCAGCCCTGGGTCGCCATCGCGAGCGCCTGATCAGCGTTCGCGACTCCTTGGCCGCCGGCAGCCCAACCGACGAGAGGATGGACTGTGGTCGTTCATGACACTGCTCAACTCAGAAGGAGATACCCCATGAGCAATCTCACCCCTTACCTCTGCGTTGCCGACTCGCGAGCTGCAATCGACTGGTACGCGGAGGTGTTCCAGGCCACGGTAAAGGGCAAGCCGTACGTCATGGACGACGGGCGGATTGGCCACGTGGAGCTCAGGATCGGCGACTCTCTGCTGATGATGGCCGACCCATTCCCAGAGGTAGATGTCGAGCCACCCGACCCCACGACAGGCAGCGCCGTGTCGTTGCATCTGGACGTGTCCGACTGCGACGCCGTGGCAGCGGCGGCCGTGAGAAAAGGTGTTGAGTTGGATCGCGGCCCGGAATCCACGAGTCACGGCCGATCCGCCACGTTCCACGACCCATTCGGACATCGCTGGATCGTCAACTCCTGAGGTTCCAGGGGCCTCGTTCGTACTGTCAGAGCCCATGAGTAATGTGCAATGAGCAATCCCCAAAAAGACTCGGAAGGAGCCAAGGTGCCCTCAGTTCTCAACCCCTACATCAGTTTCCGCGACAATGCCCGGCAGGCGATGGAGTTCTACAAGGACGTCTTCGGCGGCAATTTGACGCTGAACACGTTCGGTCAGTACGGCGATCCGAACCAACCAGGTGCCGACAACATCATGCACGGACAGCTCCAAACCGATAGCGGCTTCACACTGATGGCAGCCGACACTCCTCCGGGTATGGAACTGAATCCTGGCGGCAATATCACCGTCAGCCTGAGCGGTGATGATGAGCAGGAGCTCCGGGGCTATTGGGACAAGCTCTCCGAGAGTGGCACCGTGACGATGCCATTTGAGAAGCAGATGTGGGGAGACCTGTTCGGCATGTGCACCGACAAGTTCGGCGTGCCCTGGATGGTCGACGTCGTCGTGCCGCAGAGTTGAGCTAGACCCTGATTTCGCATCACCAGCGAGCCGAAACGGTATAGATGCCGCATGTCGCGCTCACTGGTGATGCAAAATCAGGGCACGTGCCAGGCACATGCACCCAGGCACAAGGACAGAGCGTGAAGTTGTCTCCAGGGAGGACGCACGCGCGAATGCCTGAAGACTATGCCTCAGTCCCGGTGTTGTCGCCAACAAGTAGCTGAGTGAGAGTATCGGCGAACCAGGCTGCATAGCGCTCTAAGCTCCAACCTCGTTGCCGAGTCAGGCGGCTGAAGACCACGGGATCCATCAGCATCCATACAGTGTCTATGGCGGCCGCTCTGCCCAGTCCCGGACGAAGCGCCGCACGTGCGACAACACCATCGACGATCCAGCTTGCAGTGCCCTGACGTTGGGATTCTCGATCCAAGATCAAGAGTTGGATATCTGGGTCAGCTGCGGACGCCTCGTACGCAGTAAGCATGACTCCTGCTGATCGCAGCTGCGCGTCGCTGATCACCTGGCCCACGGTCGTGAGGAAGTCCGCGAGGTCAGGTGTCGATTCCGCCTCGATCGCCCATGGTCGGCTCAGCATGGGCACCGGCTCGTCGTCTCCGGCAATAGCCACATCGATCACCACGTGCAATAGCTGCGCCTTGGTGCCGAACAGCAGTTCCACTGTGGGAACCGATACCCCTGCCTCGGCCGCGATGCCGCGCATCGTCGTCATCGCGTAGCCCTGCTGGACGAAGAGCCGAGTCGCAGCGTCGATGACTCTTTTGCGGGTTCGGCCGGCCCGCTCCGTACGCGATGCCGAGAAGTAGCTCCGTCTCGGCTTGCGCTCGAGGGCGTCCGATGACATGCGGCTCATATTAGCTATGGGTGAACCATAGCTAGCGCGACTGATATCACCAGCGCTCGGCCTGTTTTCGGCCCCCGCGGCCGCCTTAAAGCGATAGCGCGGAGCAAGTACTTAACCTGCGAGCGCGAGGATGTTCCCGTCGGGGTCCTTGAACCATGCGCTCGCGTACTCTCCAAACCGCGCGACGCCCTTGGCATCGGTGTTGATCGGCTCACCGTACTGCTCGAACGTAACGCCTTTCGCGGTCAGCTCATCCACCATCGCTTCGACATTCCCGACAGACCAGCCAGCTTGCGTCGCCCCAGAACCACCGGCGTTCCCCGGCGAGGGGTACACGTAGATTTCGGTGCCGCCACCGCAGGGGTATCGATGCCCCCCATCGGGCGTCTCCTCGCCGCCGGACAAGCCGAGCTTGCCCTCGTAGAATTCCTTCGCACGATCCATGTCCGATACCCCGATCACGGCACCAACACGGCAATCGCTCAGACCCACGACGTTTCCCCCTCTACGACCATCCGATAGAGCGAACCTACTGTCGCGCTACACGCAAGGCAATCGCTTCCGCCATAGTGAAGATCAATAACTTCAAGATCATTGTCGCGAGACCGATCACTCCGCCGAGTGAGAGCGCAGCCAGTTGGCCCAGGTGAGGCTCCCTCTCCTGCTGCCGGGACCGCTCACCGACATGGCACTGGCAGCATTGCTGATGGCCGCTGGCAACGGAATGCGCATCGTGCGAACGGGACGCTTTCGTGCCTCGCGCCACTGATCGAAAGCCGCGGAGAATGTGAGAACCTCTGGTCCGCCAAAGTCGGCCAGTCGGCCGACCGGGCCCCTGGCGACGGATTCGATGAGGTAGTCCGCGAAGTCAGCCGTATCCACCGGTTCCGCCTGCATGTCGGGCAATGGCACGATCGGGAGCCGAGCCATCCTGCCGAACATGCGGTCCAGGAGCCAGTGGAACTGGGTCGCGCGGGCGATCGACCAAGGGATGCGGCCTTGGCGGATCAGGTATTCGGCCTCCAGCTTGCGACGCAAGTATGGGATCCGCGGCCGGTCGATGCCGACGATGGAGACGTAGAGGATATGGCCGACGCCAGCTTCAGCGGCCTTGTCCAGCAGGCGCTCGGTGCCGTCACGATCAACCGAGCTCGGACTAGACCATAGATCTTTAGGCACGATGTAGCCGCGACGCGCGGCCGGCGAGAGTGTTGCCGCGTGGATCACCGTCTGGCTGCCGGTCACCGCGTCGGCGATGCCATCACCGGTGGCGAGATCGCCACGAATCCACTCCACGTCGGGGTCCGATCCCGCCGATCGAGCCAGCACACGTACGCGGTAGGAACGCTTGAGCCGGGTGACGAGATCTCGGCCGAGGTGGCCCGTTCCCCCGGTCACGAGAACGGTATCCATCGCCTCAGTTTCGCATGATCGGCTTTGTGCAACGCCTCCGCGGGCACGGCTCTACGCTGTGAGGGGATGTCCGAGGGTGTCCGGAGGCCAGCGCGGGACGCCGCCCTGGCACTGTTTCTCTGCGGTGACGTGATGCTCGGTCGAGGCGTCGACCAGATCCTCCCGCACCCCGGAAACCCGGTCCTGTACGAACGCACGGTGCGCGATGCTCGCACCTACGTCGATCTCGCGGCGCGAGTGAACGGCCGGATTCAGCATCCGGTGCATTGGTCCTGGCCCTGGGGAGACGCGCTGCCGCTGCTTACCGCCGCCGATTGCGATGCCCGAATCATCAATTTGGAGACGAGCATCACAACAAGCGATGACTACGCCAAAGGCAAAGCTGTCCACTACCGGATGAATCCTGCGAACGTTGCCGCGCTGGCCGCCGTCCAGCCGGACGTTTGCGTGCTCGCCAACAACCATGTGCTCGATTTCGGCCGGAGCGGCTTGCTCGAAACCCTCGAAGCGCTCGCCGCGTCGGGGCTCCGAGCCGCAGGTGCTGGGCCGTCGCAGCGTGCGGCCCGATCACCAGCCGTCGTGCCGATCCCGAGGACCGGCGGGCGCGTACTGGTCTTCGCATTCGGTAGCCCGTCAAGCGGCATCCCGTACGGCTGGGCGGCCACCGACGATCTACCTGGCGTTCGCCTCGTCCCCGCTCTCACCGAGGCCGCTGCCGATGATCTGTGCCGCCACATACGAGACGTACGACAGCCCGGCGACCTGACGGTTGTCTCGGCTCACTGGGGCTCGAACTGGGGCTACTGGGTCGATACGGACCAGGTGCGCTTTGCCCATCGCCTCATCGACGGCGGAGTCGATCTTGTGCATGGGCACTCCTCGCATCATCCAAGACCCCTGGAGGTCTACCAGCGCAAGTTGATCTTGTACGGCTGCGGTGATCTTGTCGATGACTACGAGGGCATCGGCAGCCATAAGGAGTTCCGAGACGATCTTCGTCTGCTCTACTTGCCACGCCTGGATCCGAGATCGGGCGAGCTTCTCGAGCTGCACATGGCACCACTGCAGGCTCGTCAGATGCGCCTGCATCGAGCTGTCAGCGGTGACGCCCGATGGCTTCGAAGGGTGCTTGACAAGATCAGCCGCCGCTTCGGGTCGCGAGTCGATCTTGGACCAGACGGGTTGCTCACGCTTCGCAGCTCATCTCGCTAGGGCAACTCGCCGCGGCCACGAGCCGAATCCCAAGCACAACAATCCCCATGTCCCGCTCGCGTCGGATACCGTGGTCGCCTCACCGACCAGAGGACGATCAGGCAGGATGTGGCAGGCACTCGGCGGGTTGCTCCCCATCGCTGTCGCCGTCGCGTTCAGCTCGGTGCCTATCACCGTGACGATATTGATCTTGCTTTCGCCCAACCGCAATGTCGCTGCCCTTCCTTTTCTCGTTGGCTGGGTCACCGGGGTCGCCGGCGTCATAGTACTGAGCACCCTCTTCGCATCAACTCTTCCCAAGCCCCCGCGTCTGGGGCCGGATCTTGCGACCGCCATCCTCTTCATGGCTATCGGATTGGCTCTGGTCGTGCTCGGCATCGTCAACTTGGTGCGAAGTTCGAAGGCTGAGAAAACAGGCCTGCCCCGCTGGCTCTCCAGAGTTGGGTCGTTCGGCCCGCTGGTCTCCTTCGCAGTCGCCGTGTTGCTTGACTTCCGACCGAAAGGGCTGCTCCTTGGGATGACCGCAGGGCTGATTCTGCACGGCGCCTCCGTCAAGCCGGGCGAAGCTGCTGCACTTGTGGGCGTCTACACCGTGATCGCCACGTCCACCGTCGTCGTACCGATCGCCGCGTCGTTCATAGCGCGACAACGAGTGGAGCCGAAGCTCATTGCGGCTCGCGACTGGCTAAGTAACAACGGCCGTATCCTAACGTCGTTGATGATGTTGATGATCGGCGTGGTGATCCTCGGTGCCGGGCTCATCACGCTCTAGAGAGCGTGCCCGTGCCAGTTATGAGCAAGCGAAGAGATCGACGAATCCTTTCAGGATCTTGGGCACGTCCGTAACTCCACTTGCTCGAGCCGCTGCCATCACGGCATCGGCTTCCTCGGGTTCGAAATAGCCCGCGTATTTGTAGACCTCAACACGGGTTGCCAACCCATCCAGATCCAGCTCAGGGTGGAACTGAGTCGCATAGACCCGGGTACCGACGCGAAATGCCTGCACCGGACATGACTCCGAGTAAGCCAGCGCCACGGCGTGTGCGGGCAACTTGCTGATCGCCTCCTTGTGCCCGACATAGGCACCGAACTGAGATCCGGCCCGGCTAAAAAGACGATCTTGTTCACCGGCCTCGGTGAGTTTGATCTGGACCCCGCTGATCGGCTCGCGAAAGGTGTGGTCGACTACCGCCCCTTGGTGACGACCGAGCGTTCCAATCCCGTAGCACGCGCCGAGGAAAGGAAAATCGCACTCGACCACGTCATCGAGCAGCGCGCTCAGTTCGGACTCAACTCGCCGCTGCGTCGCAGACTTCGTGTCCTCAGGGTCGCTGGCCTGAAACGGGCCCCCGCCCAAGATGATGCCGGACCACTGATCAAGATCGACGCTGCCGAGCTCGGCTTGCTCCATCCGGAATCGCCGCAACTGTGCCTCATCAAGGCCACTGAAGCGGAGCATGGCAGCGTATTCTTCATCGGCGGCAACATCCTCGGCTCTGATCGCGAGCAGCAGGAAGGGTTTCACGCCCCGAACCCTACGTGATTGCTGCGAAATCTGCCCCCGAAGTAGCGAGCGTCGCCGTCGCGCGAGCAGCCTGAGAGACTACCGCCATGTTTGAGGTCCGAATGCTGACGGAGCAAACCTGGGCGGATCTCGAGCAGCTCTTCGACCTGCCCGGTGGATCGATCGTTCGTGGCTGCTGGTGCGTCTACTACCGCAAGAGCGGCAAGGTCAGTGTGAGCCAAGCGGCCCGCTTGGGCAATAAGCAGCACCTGCACGCACTGGTCCGCTCCGGCGTCGTACCCGGTCTGGTCGGCTACGCCGACGGCACGCCCGTCGGCTGGATCAGCCTCGGCCCGCGTGAGGATTACCGCAAGCTCGAGCGCTCGCGTGTCATGAAGGCCGTTGACGACCTGCCTGTCTGGTCGATCGTGTGCACCTACGTTGCCAAGGTCCACCGAGGCAAGGGTTACCAACACAAGCTGCTTGCCGGCGCTGTCGACTATGCACGTAAGCAAGGCGTCCGGATGCTCGAGGCATATCCGGTCGACAAGCCGCAGCGCAGCCATGACGACTTCATGTTCTTCGGCTCGCGCAGACTCTACGAGCGCGCCGGCTTTCGGGAAGTCGTGCGCCGATCGCCGACTCGGCTGGTCATGCGCCGCGGGCTACGACCCCGGCGAGCGAGCTAGCGTCGTCAGCCGCCCAGAATTCTTGCCTTCTGTGCGGCGAACTCTTCCTCAGTCAGCACCCCGGCCGCCTTGAGCTCTCCGAGCTTCTGAAGCTGGGTAAGCGTATCGTCCTGTGCTGGCGCCGCAGGCTCTTGCGGCGGCGGTGGTGCATATGCCTGCTGCGGCGGGTAGCCCTGTTGCGGGGGGTACCCCTGCTGCTGGTCGTACTGCTGCTGCCTGTAGGCCTCTGCATCCGCTGAATCCTGGGCCTGCTGGTCCTTGTCAGCCCACCGATTGGCCTGCCGACGTGACACCCGGTTGGACACCGCCGTTGCCGTACCGGCAACGACCGCAGTTCGCGCTATTCCACCAATGAGTCCCATAGTTTGTCCTTTCTGCGCTCTCGATGTCTTACGTTGCCGGGGCTTGGGCCTCATCGGCCTCGAGTGCGTCAAGCATCGCCTCTACCTCGTCGGCTGGGATGCGACCGCTTGCGATGAGCTCGGCACCGGCCCGCCTCATGGCCCCGACGAAAGGTGATGCCCAGGTGTTCTCGTAGACGAGCAGAGCTACCACCTTCCCGGGCTCAATGAGCTCCGCCGCCTGCTGCAGGTCGTCGTTATCCAGCAAACCGGACTCGACGCCTTCGAAAATGGCGAGATCAAGGGTCCCGTCGTGGTCGAGGTCGGTGATCGCGACTGCGGTGAACGTGCCGTCGGCCTCCCGCTTGACAGCCCTCATGTCCAGGACCGTGATGATCCCCCGGTCGACCAAGTCGAGCAGAGCGGCAAGACCCTCCCCCTTCATTCTTTCTGCTGGCAATTCAAGCGCCAGATAGTCGATGGGTCCAACGGCCCGCTCGGCCTCACTGTCCTGCTCGGCCTCACTGTCCTGCTCGGTCATGCTGTCCTGCTCAGTCATACTCCACCTCCCACGCCCGCTGGCGTGCATGTCCCTGCGTCGCCGCAATGTGTCTCTAGCCAACCTGACGTCGATATTCTCACGGCCTAGACGGGGTTGGATCACCCCCTATGGGTGATGGACGGGAGTGTCGTGAACAGACATGTCGACCGACGCCACAACCCGTTACCACCAGAAGGGTCGATGTCCAAGCCGTTCCTACAGAGATGGCTTAAAGTGAGTCGCGGCTGGCGCGGTCCAGCACTTTTTTCGACCTAAGCGGAAGGTTGGCGTAATGAACAGCTTCTGGGACTGGTTCTGGCTGCTGATTTGGACTTTCGTCTTCGTGTGCTACCTGATGGTGCTGTTCCAGATCATCATTGATCTGTTCCGGGACAAGGATCTCAGCGGGTGGTGGAAGGCGCTATGGATCATCTTCTTGATCATCTTCCCCTTCCTCGCGGCCCTCATCTACTTGATCGCCCGCGGTAGGGGTATGGCCGAGCGCCGTGCGGGAGAAATGCAGCAAGCTCAGGTCGCAACCGATCAATACATCCAAAGCGTCGCCGGTCGCGGCAACCCTGCTGAGCAGATTGCCTCCGCCAAGGCTCTCCTGGACAGCGGCACCATCAGCCAGGAGGAATTCGACAAGCTCAAGCAGAAGGCTCTCGCTTCCTAATCCCTGATTCAGAATTCTTCAGATAGCACAGGACGGCCGTTGATCTGACGGCCGTCCTATGCTCTTCCTGCGTGCTGTTGCCACGCTTCGGTCGGAGTTCGCACATCGCTCTTGGCAAGACCGTATCGGGGCGCGCCGCCGAAGTGCGGCGATCAGAGCTGATCGCCGTCGTATCCCTCGCTGCAGATCTCGGGATGGGCGCGCAGCTGGAGACTGGTCTCGCGACAGGGAGTATTCCCCGTAGTGCTTTACCCCTTCGCCGCAAAGACTGAGATAACAGTTCACACGAAGGGAAAGATGATCATGAGCCTGCTGACTGATCTGGTGCACAGGCACTACACGCCGCCTCTGCGGGGACATTGCTGCAGCCACTGACGTATTCCACTAGGACTTCGTGACCGAGACGCCCGATGGCGTGCTCCATGGCCTCACAGCTTTCAGAAGCGATGGGTGAGGCCTTTCTCGCGGCTGTTCCGATCAAAAGATGACCATTCGGTACATCTGCGAGGCGGGAGACACGGTGATCGTCGAAGGCGGCTACGCCGGGACCCAAACGGGAACCTCTGGTCGAACCCTCCGGCACGATTCCCGCCACAGATCGGTTCTTCTCGTTCCCGTTCGCCGATTGTTCACGGTCTCGGGCGGCAAGATCGTTCGGTACGCCGTGTATTGGGACAATATGGCGTTCCTCGCGCAGCTTGGCGTTGCAGGCCAGCCGGAGCGGGAGTCACAACTTGCCCGCTGAACTGCTTCGAAGGCGGGCCTTGGTCGAGTGAGTCCCGGCGTACCTAGGCTGTGTTCATGGACTACCGCAGCCTTGGACGTACCGGAATGAAGGTCAGCCCGCTCTGTCTCGGCGCCATGATGTTCGGCGCTTGGGGGGAGCCAGATCATGACGTTTCGATCAGGATCATCCATCGAGCGCTCGATGCCGGCATCAACTTCATCGACACTGCTGACGTCTACTCCCAAGGCGAGTCGGAGAAGATCGTCGGGAAGGCGCTGGCCGGTGCTCGTCGCGACGATGTCATTGTGGCCACCAAGTTTCATAGCCCGATGGATGTCGTTATGGGCGACGGCGGTGGCGATCCGAACAAGCGCGGAAATTCGCGGCGCTGGATCATGCGGGAAGTAGAGAACAGCCTGCGCCGCCTGCAGACCGACTGGATCGACCTCTACCAGGTTCACCGCCCCGAACCTGAAACCGATGTCGAGGAGACACTTGGAGCGCTGACCGACTTGCAGCGGCAGGGCAAGATCAGAGTCTTCGGGTCGTCGACCTTCCCGGCGCACGAGATCGTTGAGGCGCAGTGGGTCGCCGAACGACGCGGGCTCGGCCGCTTCGTCAGCGAGCAGCCACCGTATTCGATCTTGGTACGTGGCATCGAAGGCGATGTGCTGCCGGTCGCGCAGAAGTACGGGATGGGTGTCATTCCATGGAGCCCGCTTGCGGGCGGCTGGCTGACCGGCCGCTACCGCAAGGGCCACGACGTGCCGGAGTCGCATCGTGCCCAGCGACTGCCGAGGCGCTACGACCTGAGCATCCCAGGCAATCAGGCCAAGCTCGATGCCGTCGAGGAGCTGGCCCTGTTGGCCGAGGACGCGGGCATCTCGTTGATCCATCTCGCATTGGCATTCACGCTCAATCATCCGGCCGTCACCGCGCCGATCATTGGTCCCCGGACGATGGAACAACTCGAGTCGCAACTGGGCGTTTTGGATATCACGCTGAGCAGCGACATCCTTGATCAAATCGACAAGATCATCCCGCCAGGGGTGACCCTCAACCGCGAGGACTCCGGCTACCTGCCGCTCGCTCTTCGCGAGCCGTTCCTGCGCCGACGTCGTACGGCGTAACGCGGACTCTACTTACCTGCCGGAACGGCCCGGCGTCAGGCACCCGGGGGTCTGGTCGAGCGGCCTTCGGTGATCGGTGTCGCCGCCGGTCTGGAGGTTGTTTCGGCAGCTCCGGTCCTCCTAGTCGGACTTGGGAGCCTGAGCGATTCCTGACGGCTCACCCAGCCGGTCGACGTGCTCGTTGAGTGCATCGAGCACGGCCTGGAACTGCACCTGCGCCACCTTGGCGAACATCCGGATGTATTCGACGTCCCGGAGCGAAGGGTCCTGGCTGCCGGCGCGCTCGGCGATAGCGGTGGCCCGGCTGACGGCGCCATTTGCGGCCACCCTTGCCTGCTCCATGATGTCGTGTTGCTGGGACCGTGCCGTCAACAGCAGGTCGCGAGCGGATTGCATGGCTTCATCGATCAACGAGTCGGCCAACTGCTGTGCCTGGTTGAGCACGCTCACGGCCTGATCGGTGACCTGTTCCATTGGCCGTACCCCAGTGTCCGAGAGCTCGGAATGTAGCAGTTGGTTCTCCTGGGTCAGGGTCTGGTTCTCCCGGGTGAGCGTCGCAACCTGGGCCTCGATCCCCTCGAGCTTGTCGGCGAGCCCAGCGATGAAGATGCGGACCTCGTCTCGGTCGAGGCCGCGGATGCGCACAGTGAAATTCTTGCGGCGTACGTCTGGTGGGCTGGTCCGGGTACGCGGCGGGTCCGTTTTGCTCATCGTTTCGTGTCCTCCGCTACAACCGGGATCTCCACGGTGTCGTCCAACTCGGTGCCTTGAAGAAAGTCGAACTGCTCGCGGCGGATCGCGGCGGCAGGAACGCCGGCAGCCCTGAGCTCCTGCACCGTGTGCCGGACCATCTCCGGCGAGCCGCAGACCATGGCTGTCCGGTCGGACCAGTCGCCGGCGTTGGCAGCCACGGTACCGACAAGCCCTCGGGTGCCCCGGTAGGTCGGATCCTCCGAGACCACCGGCGTGTAGCCAAACCACGGCTTTGTTGCCAGCCGGGTGAGGTAGTGATCGTCGTAGAGGTTCCAAGCCATTCGTGAGCCGTGGAACAGATGCACCCGGGGCCCGGAGCCGGCGGTTCCCCAGCCGCGGTCGATCTGCTCCAGGACGGCACGAAGCGGCGCCAGGCCGGTACCACCGGCGACCATGACAAGATCCGGTACCCGCCCGTTCTCAGGCAGGGTGAGCTGCTCGCCGACCGGGGCGGCCAGCTTGACCGTCTCGCCCTGGCTCAGCCGCCGAACCGCCGCTGTCGAGACGAGTCCGCCAGCGATCGGTTGGATGTGGAACTGCAGGCGCCCCGAGGGCTGGGGTGCGTTGGCCGGACTGAAGTAGCGCCACAGGCGAGGGCGTTGCGGAATCTCCACGGCGACCGACTGGCCAGCTCGATAGGGGAACTCCTGCCGCGGCGCAATCTCAATCACCGCAACCTCAGCCGAGCGTCGCTCGACCGACACCACGTCGGCCTCCCAGTATGCCGGAGCGATGTCCTCGTGCTGCTCGGCGGCGGCGACCATCACCTTGGCGACCAGCCCGTAGGCCTGGGCCCACGTGTCGGCCAGATCAGGGGTCCACAAGGGCCCGTGGAATTTCTTCAAGGTCGCGAGCAGGCTGGCCCCAACCGCGTTGTAGTGCTCAGTCACCACCGCGAAGCGACGGTGGTCACGACCCAGTTGCTCCAGGAGCGGTATCACATTGTCGAGCTCATCGACGCTGGAGACCACAGAGCCCAGCGCCGCTACGAGCTTGTCGCGCTGCCCCGACATCCGGATCGGGAACATCGAGCGCACCTCGGGGTGGCTCAAGAACAGATGAGAGTAGAAGTACAGCGGGACATCGTCGCCAGCGGCCGCGACCTTCGCCCAACTGCCTTTAAGGGCGGCAGTATCCATCAGGTCAAGGACAGCCCTGATTCCACCACGGCTGCCATCCGTAGAGAGATGACCAGCTCGGCCTGCTCAGTCGCGCTCACCGACCGAAGGCTACCGGGAGGCAAGGTGCTGGCAGAACAATTCATTGAAATAACCACTACAGACCTCAGAACTCCCGCCGACCGTTCATATTGCTCTCGGGTTACGGACATCCTGCCCCAACTGCCTTTGGCGATGACCTCACCCGCCTCGGCGTTGGTGAGCAGAGTGGCTCGGAATGCCGAATCCATCGCGCTGCACATTGCGGCACGCCCCTCGACAAGCTCGAGGCACATGTCAATAGGAAGCTCAGGGCACATATAACCTGGTCTCTGGGTCCTCGAAACCGGCCCAATGGCTGACGGTCTGACACCCATAACCGACGGCCAACGCTCGTGATCGCGAGTGGCATTGCGCAAGCGATCACCAAGAATTCAGAACGGCGCCGCGCTGCGCGACGTCCGGACACCCCGGAGGCAGCGATGTTTGAAGAAGCTCAGCTTTATGCACCGGTGACGCGCTCAGGAGACGATGTCACCGTTCACCTGGGTGATGACCATCCAGGTGCCGTCGACCCGGAATATCGGGCCCGACGCAACGCTCTTGCCGCACTAGCCATGGATTGGCAGCGCGGCACACCCCCACCGATCGCGACGTACACCGATGCCGAGCAAGAGGTCTGGCGCATCGTCAGCGCCGAGCTCCACAATCTGCATTTGCGTCTCGCCTGCGCCGCGTACCTCGAGGGCAAGGAACGACTCAACCTGCCCGAGGACCACATCCCGCAACTCCTGGACGTAAACGACATGCTCCGGCCACTCACGGGTTTTCAGTACGTGCCGGCCGCTGGACTCGTGCCGCTTCTAGAGTTCTACGGATCGTTGGCCGACGGAATCTTCCACTCCACGCAATACATCCGGCACCATTCCGTGCCGCTCTACACGCCCGAGCCCGACGTGATCCACGAGGTCGTCGGTCACGGCAATTGCCTGGCCCACGATCGCTTCGCAGCTCTATATCGCCTGGCCGGACAAGCAGCGCGGCGGGTGCGAACCACCGAGGCCCTCGAATTCGTCTCCAAGGTCTTCTGGTTCTCCTTGGAGTTCGGTGTGGTACGCGAGGACGGTGCGGTCCGCACCTACGGCGCCGGGCTGCTCTCTTCGTACGGGGAGATCCAGCAGATTGAGCAGGCCGAGCTGCGCCCGCTTGATGTTGGCCGGATGGGTGTTCAAACCTACGACATCACGCATTACCAACCTGTGCTGTTCTGCGCGGAAGGGTTCAACGAGATCGAGGACGTCGTTGGTACGTTCTTTGCCGACGTCGACGACGACATGGTGGAGCGGCTGATGCATGACGCGTCCGCGCCAGCCTGACGAAGTGATCCTCAGCTAGACGGGCCTGGGGGCTCCCGGTCATAGAAGATGGTCCAGGCCACGTTCACGCCGTAAGCGAAGAGCACAAGGCCAACGGCGGCGGCCAAGGTCGTCGCCAAAGGCGGCGCCATCTGCCACGAACTGACCAGCAGCGCAACAGCCATCAGGCAAAGCCCGGACACAACAGCCTTGTCGGCCCGTCGCTTGCGACCGCGGGCCTCAGCTGCGCCCTGCATACATCGACGGTACGCCCACCAGCCCTGATCGTGAGCGCCCGTTCGGCAATGAGTACGATCTTCGAGCACTCGCAGACCCAGATGATCGCGCAGGTAGACGCGAACCTCGAATTGGGAGGCTGGCGGTGTGGCGGCGATTGACGTCGGCTGGCTCAACCGGGCGCGCGAGCTGGAGGCTATGGGCTTCCTCCAGATCAAGCTCGCGGTAGGGGAACAGATCGGCCCGGCCAGCGGTTTCGCCGTCGTCCGCTGACCGCTGCTCCTAGACGACCAGCCGGGGGCGGTGCCAGGGCGGTGACCGTCTCGGCCTCGCGACGGTGATCATGACCGATCCGCCAGGGGTGGCACCGAGCAGGATTCGCGGGTGCCGTGATCCCCGGTCGAGGCGAATTGCCGGCAGCGCGAGCGCCTCAGGCCATGCGATCGGACTCACGCCGATCCTCCTTCCCCGCTTCTGAGCCTCGAGCATCAGCACCCACTCACACGGTTCGATTTTGCCGTCCGCTGGCTTCTCGAGTGAGGCGATCTCCTTATCCCACAGCTGCCGGGCGCTGATCACGAAGGTCAGCGTGGACCTGACGCGCGACTCCGCGGATCCAAGATCAACAAAGTCAGTGGTGCCGGGAAGCCAGGCGGCCAGGCTGAGCTGACCGGACGAGACACCAGGCTCCTCGAGGCTGACCACGAGCGTCAGTCTGTTGCGGGACACGGAGGCGTGACACAAGATCGGGTCCGTCGCCAACCGCGGTGCGCCAACTTGGCGGTCCTCAGCGCTCAGCAGCCGATCAAGCCGAGGGCCGAGGGTGTACGTCGGGAGTTCGCCGGCGCCATATTCAACGCCCGAGCGCAAGACCCTATTGAGCTCAACCAGGTCCTCAGCCGCACCCGTTTTCGCCGTCAGCACTCGCAACCGTTGTTGGTCGCCTAGCTCGCCCAGTACCGAATGCGGGAGATAGGGGAAGACCTCTGCTCGCATCACCTCGAGGAACTCCTTTCGCTCGGCTGGCCGAGCCGTCATGAACGGGCGGTTCAGTGCCGGAGGAAGAGTGCGGACGAAGACCCGCCTGAGCAGCCGATCCCGGCGCGGGCCCGGTGTCGTGTTGGCTACCACCACCCCCACCATGCGGGAGGTCGTCAGCCGCTTGTTGGCAAGAGTCTGCCGTTGCCGCGAAAGGTTGCTGCCGTCCGGCAGCATCCGTCGATGGTAGAGATCCTTGTCCCCGAGGATGCTGATCTTGCGGGCAGCAAAGAGGCAAGACGCCATGAATACTTGATCTTCCCCTTGGACCATGTCCCCGAAGAACCGCAGGCCCAAATTTTCGATCAACGACCGGCGAATGAGCTTGTGCGGTGTCAATGAGCGCCAGACGCCGTCGTCCAGAATGTCGGCGTCGAGTACGGTCTTGGTCGGACCCGGCTCTACTTCCGGCCGCCCAATCCAGCTGACCCGACCAGCCACGATGTCGGCGTCCTGGCGTTGCGCCAAATCGAGGAGCCGGCGTAGCGCGTCATGACCAAGGTAGTCATCAGCGTCGTGGAAGAAGACGTACTCTCCGGTGGCTTCCGCCAGAGCGCGGTTGCGGCCAGCGCTAGGGCCGCCGGTGTGCGGTTGCTGGAAGATCTTGATGTTGGTTCGCCGACCTTCCAACTCACGCAGGTAGCGCCAGGTGTCGTCGGTCGAGCCATCGTCGACCACCAAGATTTCTATCAAGTGTCCCGGTAGAGTTTGTGCCTCGAGCGCGTCCATGGCGCCAGCGAGCAGTGGACCTGAGTTGTACGTCGCGATGATCACCGAGACTGCCGGCGGCCGTCCGCTCTCGGATTGCTTCGCGGCGGTTGCTGAATGCGGCGTAGGTGCCAGTGGGGTCGCGGTCATGTTGCCGGCCCCCTTCGACGGCGAACCCGGAACAGCGCGGCAGCAGCGGCCAAGCCGATCAATACCGGAACCACGATCACGACAGGCAGCGCACCGCCGGCGCTCAATGTTGACCGTTGAGCGACGTCTACCGTGACCATCTGACTGACCTTCACGGGCTCGTTGCCAGTGGCCGAATCCCCGAATGGGACGACTACGACGTACGTGGCGAAGCGACCCGAGTTGACAGCCTGGATTTCCCAGGTGAGTTTGCGGCTCTCGCCGGGTTTGAGGGACAACTGCTGGCTCCGGTTCTGCGACCAATCCTCAGGGTCGACGTAGACGTCGCCCGCGATGCTGGCGACGTTCAGGTGCGCCAGAATCTGACCAGTCGGTGCGCTGCCGGCGTTCTTGACCTCGGTTGTGATCATGAATCGGCCGCCGAGCACCGTCGAGACGGTAGGCGGCTGGGCGACTACCTGAACGTTCAGCGGATCGGCAAGGGCCGCTACCGGCAGCCCGCTCAGTACTCCGGCCAACAGCATGATCATGACCAACGTCCTCATCCCGCACTCACCCCGGGCGTCAGTCGTAGCAGTCGCGGGCCGGCAAATACGAGTGCGCCACCTGCGATCAGCGCCGTGAGTAGAGGCGTTATCAGATAGGACAGATCCTCGGTCCAGCTGTGGCCTTCGACCAGCATCGAGGAGATGTATGCCAAGGCAGAGGCCACCGGGTTGGCTCGCAGCAGCACCTCGAAGAACCACCCCTGTGGCAGCCCGCTGGGCAGCTGGGTGGGCGCGAACAAGATCAACAGCAGGAACAGGCTGGCTGCGATGCTGGTCTTGTTCGAGTTGCATACCCCGCTGATCAACAGCCCGACCGAGCCGAGGCCAACGGCCACCAGGGTTCCGACAAACAAGCCCAGAGCCATCGCCTGACCCAAGATCCCGACTCCACGTGCCAGCACCCATACGTAAGGGATCGTGACGATGAAGGTGGCGAACCACATCGTCAATGCGGCGATGAGCTTTCCGGCAATGATCGCCCGTCGCGACACCGGCGTCACCAGCAGGCTTTCGAGGGTTCCGCGTTCGCGCTCTCCGCTGATTCCGTCGGCGCTGACCACCAGTGTGACCAGAACCCCGACTGCTACTGCGAGCTGGAGGACGAGGTTGACCGACTCCCGCTGTTCAAGGAAGTTCAGGGCTTGGTTAGTCGAGGTCAGATAGGTAACCGCGCTGAGCAGAATGCTGAACAACAAGAGCAAGATCAAGCCACGACCGCTCGTCCACAGATCCCGGGACTCTTGCTCCGCGACGACCAGCCATCCGCGACGACGTTCCGCAGTAGCCATCACATCTGGCGACGTACCCACTTCTGGCGGTGCGACTTGAAGTGTCATAGGGCGGCCTCGCCGGTCACCTTCAAGAACGCGTCTGACAAGCGGGCACCTTCCAGCTCAAACCGCAGGACCGGAATACCTGCTGCGGTGATGGCCGCCAGGGCAGCATTCATCACATCGCCAGACCCTGGACCGGTCTCAGACCCGGGCCTGTCCACCACAAGACTCAGCACATCCCGCTGTTCAGCCGGCTGGTCGACAACGAGATTGGTAAAGCCGGCGAGCACGTTCCGGGCGCGTTCGACAAGATCAAGCGGCACTCGAAGCTGGGCAGACTGCTTGATCAAGGCCCCACTGATCACCTCGCCGACGCTGCCCGAGGCAACGACTCTGCCGCGGTTCAAGATCACCACCTTGGAGCAGACCTCTTCCACTTCTGGCAGCAGATGCGTGCTCAGTACGACGGTGGCGTCACGGCCCTTGGCAATTGCGCGAATGATGTCGAGGACCTGGGCTTGACCGGCCGGGTCAAGGCCTAGCGTCGGCTCGTCGAGAAACACCACGACGGGATCATTGACCAGTGCGCGGGCGATCCCGAGCCGCTGCCGCATGCCGCGGCTATAGGTCGAGATTGGTGATTCGGCGCGCTCCTCGAGCCCGACGATGGCCAGCAATTCGGCAGCAACGCTGCGTGCTGTGCCGCGACTCAGTCCAAAGAGTCTCGCAAAAAAGCGCAGGTACTCCCCACCTGTCTGATGTGCCGGGTAACCGCTGCTCTCGGGCAGTACCCCGATGCATCGCCGGATGTTGGTTGCTGAGGTCGAGGGATGCCCAGCAATCGAGAAACCGCCGCTGGTCGGCACCAGCACGGTGGTCAGTAATCGAATCGTTGTAGTCTTGCCGGCTCCGTTTGGGCCCAGCAGCCCCACTATCTCGCCCTCGGAAGCCTCAAAGCTGACATCCTCGACCGCGCTCCGCGCCCCGTAGTGCTTGGTGAGTTGCACGGCTTCCACGGTCATGCTTGTCATTTGGCCTGCCCGGTCCTGTTAGAACCCTGAGTGCGCCAAGGTCACATGCAATTCCAGCCAACGGCTCATGAGAAACAGATGAGAACTCCGCTGGAGGGAGGTGGCAGCTGTGCGGGACTAATCAACGACCCTGCCGCAAGCGGATCTAGGGTAGCCAAAGAGGTAAGGACAGGCGGAGGAGCCAACAAATGCCTGAGTCGACGGCGGCTGGTGCCCGGTATGAAATACCGCGAGGGTCCCGCGTGTTGTTCGGCCGGCTGGCAACCAGCCAGCTGACTGCCCGCATCTGTGAGCGGCTCGGTGATCACACCGCCGCCGCTGTCGCGCGCCGGGAGCAGGCGCGGGTGTGGGTTGATCTTGGGCTGGGACCCCTGGCCGCTAGCGCTGCGTCCAGAACGGCCGAGTGATCTGCCTTGCCTTGAGATCAAGGTTCGTCAGGACCTGACCGTCACTCGCACGGGTCAGCCACAGGTCGAAGGTGCTACCCGGTCCGCCGAGAGCAGACTTGCGATCGGAGATGATCAACAAGTTCTTGCTGTCGGGTGACCAGATCGGTTTGAAGTCCGCGGCCGGCGTAGTGGCGACGGCGCGTACGCCGGACCCGTCGGCGTTCATCACGAAGACGTCCTCGTTGCTCCCGAGGACCTTCCGACGGAAGGCGATCTGGGTCCCATCCGGAGACCAGGCCGGGTCGGCGTCCACGCCGGCCGCGGAATTGGTCAGCGGCTTCGGCTCGCCGGTCCCGATGACCGGCAGTGTGTAGATGGCGCCGCCCTCTTGATTGGAGTTGTCGCTCGCCCAATAGAGCACGGTCTGACCGTCAGGGGAGATTCCGGCGTCACCAATGACCTTCTTTCCGGCGTCCAGCCGGCGGATCAACCTGCCATCCAGCCCGACCACCAGCAAACCGAACTTTCCCGTGCTCAGCTTGCAAGTCAGCAAGATCACATTCGGATCGGTGAGGCTCCATGAGGCATGCGCCACTTTGTCACACCCGGCCGGATCACGATTGAAGAGTTTCCGATCACCGGAGCCGTCCGCCGCCATCACCCGCAGCACACCACCGTTCGCGTAGATGATCGTGTTGCGGCTGGCCAGCATGATCGGATTCGAATTGCCCCCATCAGGGCTCGGCAGCTCAACCTGCTTGATCTTGCGCTCGGTGTCGACCAAATACAGCGGGCGGTCGGGACCACCATCGAACCGCATCGGGACGATGACCACCCTCTGCGGAATCGCAGCCGACGAGGGTAGCTTCTGCGCCGTACTGGAGCTGGGAGTGCCGCTTGGGCTCGCCCTGGCACTTGCGCTCGGGGCTCCGCTTGGAGTCTGTGATGAGCTGGCGCTGGGGGTCGGCGATTGTCCCGGCGGACTGACGGGCGGGAAGAAGCCACTCGGTGAGGCTGTGGCCCTGCCGGGCTCACCGCGCCCGGAGATCAGGAACCCCACTCCAACCGCCACACCCACCAGCACCACCGCGCTTGCGATGATCGAGATCAACTTGCTGCCGGATCCGCCCGATCCATCACCAGCCGGCCCTGGAGGGTAATCACCAGGGCCGCCCGGGCCCCCGCCCGCACCGTGAGGCTGAGTCAGAGGTGGCCCCGGCTCCGGCAGGTTGGGGCCGTACGGTCCTGGCGAGGGAGCGGACCCCGGCCGCTGCTGTGTGCTTCCGGTTTGAGGGCTCGACCCGACAGCGGGTGAATCAGCCGTCGGCGCAGGCGCCTGCGGCCGAGACGGCGAGGGCGCGGCCTGTCCGGGCATGGTCTCGTCGGCGTCCAAATCGATCGAGGTGAAGTAACCGAGCTGCGCCGGCGCACCATCGGCGGCAATCGACGCGACAGTGTTCGTCGTGCCGTGGTCGATGCCTAGCCGATAAGCCATACCTGGTTCTCCTGGTCAGCGCTCGGTCGGCTCATCGTAAAGCGCCTTTGCAGAGAGGAGCGGTTTCGTGACCAGACGGATACACCGGCGTATAGGCCCGAACTTGTCGAAAGGCGCAGACAGGCTGAACCGACGATGCCGTACACCAGCGGGCTTGACGGCACTTATCCGGGGCAACGGACGGTCGAGGTCGACCTCTTGCCCCGCAGCTGGATGAACGATGACGCTCAGCATTCTTGCGGCTCCCCAGGCAGCGTGCCGCCAGGGGCGGTGGCCAGCGCGCTCCTCCGGACTCGCTCACGTGCGTGGGGAGGGGTCGAGGTTGTTGGCGAATGTCTTCAGCGTCAGACGACTTCACCTCGCAGGTCTGCCCCGGCACTCAGCCACGCTTTCCTTCAACGCCAGGAGCCCACAGACCTATGACGAGGCCAGCGCGACCGACGCCTGGAAGCGAACGCCAGAAATGCCGACTAAAGGCTCGTAGCCACCGAAAATGACGTCATGCGGAAAGACGATCAATCTTGAGGACGATTCGCGCATGCGTTGGGGCATGTGCAACCCTCTGTCTAGACCAAGATCACGCATCGAGGAGGACTGGCGCAATGGAAGAACCGCGCAAGTTGTACCGCAGTCAAACCCAGCGCATGATCGCCGGCGTATGTGGCGGTCTGGCCGAGTACTTCAATGTGGACGCAACCCTCATCAGGGTGCTCTTTCTGATCCTCGCCGTGTTCGGCGGATCAGGATTGGTGATCTACGTGGTGATGTGGATCATCGTTCCCGACGCAGCCAAGGCCCCGCCGATAGTCTGAGGCAGCAGAGTTCTTTGCCTAGCGATGGGTCTTCTGACCCACGCGTACTCTCCGCTACGTGGCGATTACAACACTCGTCAACCCGCGCACCCGCATTGCGAGAGCCGTACGAGACCTGCTTTCCGGGAACTTTGAGGCGCAACACGCCGAGATCTGGCGAAACGGCGAGCGTTGGTTCGGCGAGCAGGATGCGATTTGGCGGGTACATGCCGATGCCTCGATGTTCATCGGTGCGATTCGTGCGCTGCTCTTGCAGGCGCTCCATCCGGTAGCGTTGCAGGCAGTTGTTGATCATGCAGGCTTCCGTCGCGATTTCTGGGGACGCTTCCAGCGCACCAGCAGGTACCTCGCGGTGACCACATATGGGACTGTGCCTGATGCCGAGCGGGCGATCGCTACAGTCCGAGCGATCCACCGTCGCGTGACGGGAACTATGCGGGATGGCAGCCCGTACGCAGCCGACGATCCGCACCTGCTGATGTGGGTCCACGTCGCTGAGGTGGACAGCTTCCTCGTGGCCTTCCAGGTTTTCGGCGCCGAGAAGCTGACCCCGGCTGATGCAGATGAATATGTACGCCAAACAGGGTCGGTTGCAGCCCGGCTGGGCGTGGTCGATCCACCGAACACCGTCGCTGAGCTGATGTCCATCATGGACAGCTACCGGCACGAACTCAGCGGCTCGGGTCCTGCTCGAGAAGCGAGCGATCTGCTCCTTGTTCGTCCACCATTCACGGGTCTTACCCGTGCCGGCTACCACCTGCTTGCCGTGAGCGCCGTCTCGATCTTGCCGGCTTGGGCTCGGACCGAGCTGCTGCTGCCAGTGCTACCGATCACCGAACGCGCCTTGATCAGACCGCTTGGCCGCTCCGCCATGCATACGCTGCGCTGGGCTTTACATGAGCAATAATGCGGCCGCCCACTCGGCGACGGAAATATATGCCAGGCGCCATTCCGATTATCGACGTCGGCGAGCTTGCTCTTAGGCTTACAGGAGGCGTGCGGGCGAGCGGATGTGGTGAGTATGGAGAAAGGCGAGGCGGGGCGCGTCTTCATCAGCTATCGACGCCAGGAGACAGCCTGGCCGGCGCGACAGCTCTACGACGTGCTGGCAGCCGAGCTCGGGCCTGACCGGGTCTTCAAGGATGTCGACAACATCGAGCCGGGGGACGACTTCATCGAACGAATCCAGTCTGCAGTGGCCTCCTGCGAGGTGCTACTCGCCCTGATCGGGCCCCACTGGCTCACCGTCACCGATGCCAGGGGAGCGAGACGCATCGACGACCCAGAAGACTTCGTTCGGATCGAGGTTGAGACCGCACTGAATCGAGACGACGTTCGGGTCATTCCCATTCTCGTCGACAACGCCAAGATGCCGAAGCCTCACGAATTGCCAAAAGGGCTGGCTGCCTTGACCCGTCGACAGGCGGTCGAGGTAGACCCGGTCAACTTTGACACTCGTCGACTATTGAGGGTGCTGCACCACACGTTTAACGACGTACGCGGCGAGCCCACCGAGCCGTCGATATCCGGGGCCGATGTAGAGGTCCGGCCGCATGAGACAACACCTCCCCTACCTCGTGTCGAATCTGCGGCCGCGCCCGGCACGAGCGATGATCGGGTGCGACCCGACGTGCCTGCGGGACCTGGAAGCGGTCGAGCGCCAGTCCGAATAGGAACAGGCCGCAGACGAATGGGCATGGTTGTAGCCGTCGCTACTTCGATCGTTTTGCTGGTGGGAATCAGCGTCGCTGGGTGGTACGTCACGCACGAGCACGGCCAAAGCACTGCGACGACGAGTCGGGACAGCTCCGCATCCGCACCACGTCCGCCTGCCGTCACCACCCCTCCCTCCAGCAGTCCGTCGAAGACCTCGACGGCTGGCGGTCGAACAGGTTCGGACATCCTCGCCCACCGCGGCGGCGACGAGAAATACCCGTTGGAGACGTTTGAATCCCTCACCTCGGCGGCCGATGACGGCTACGCGGTGGAAACCGACGTGCGCTGGACCAGCGACAACCGTGCGGTGATTGTCCACGACGATGCGGCGACCCAGGGAGTACGGTGCGATGCGCCATACCAGGTGTCTCAGACGACGTGGAAAGAGCTAAACAAGCACTGCCGCTCATTCACCAAGAATGGGAAATCCTACCCGCTTGCGACCTACGCGAGCGTGATGGCGGGCCTGGCGAGCTACCGATCATGGGTATACGTCGAGGTCAAGGTTGACCAGAACGCTGCGCAAAACCGGGAGTTCATCGATGGCATCCGCAGCAACGGGCTAAGTGACCGTACGGTCGTCACCTCGACCGACCTGGGCCGGCTGGCGCAGATCAAAAAGCTGGCACCTGATCTTCCTCGCATGCTGTTCGTTAGCGAGCAGGTTCCCGCGAGCCAACTGGTTCACGAGAAGTTGTGGGCGGTTGCGGTCAAGTACGAGGTTGCGACGAAGGACTACATAGCCGCGCTGAACAAGGCTGGACTCGTCGTCGTTGTCTGGACCGTGAATGAAGAACAGGCATGGGCCAAGGCGAGGTCGGCGGGCGCCGACAAGGTGCTGACCGATAAGCCGAGGGCGTACGACGCCTGGCTGAGCAAGCAATGAGTAATAGCAAGCAATGATCTGCATCGACCGGATTCCACCGCCATAGTCGCAGCGAGGGCCGGCTGGTCGGCCCCAGTGCCCTGCGCTAGTGGTCGGCATCTTCTTCGCCGGATGCGGCGGCTTGGTGCGTGGCGTCGCTGCTAAGGGCTTTCTCCAGCCGGGCTGCGGCTGCCTGCATATTCTCGGCCGCCTCTAACCATTGCCGATGCTCCAGCGATAGCTGGTCCTGCACCGCGCCGACGTACTCACCGAGCACCGACGTGGAGCCCCCGGCGATGCTGCGGCGTACGTCGTCGAGACGCTCGCGTAAGCCCTGTAGTGCCAGAGCGCTGTTGTCATAGCGCTCAGCGTTCCTGCGATCTTGGTTGATGGATTCGCGAGCGGCGGCGAACGCTTGGAGTGCGGCGCCGAACACCGCAAGCGAACCGAGCGCGGCCCATTCGGTATGCAGCGCACCGAGCACTCCGGCCGCACCTGAGGCAAATGCCGCCACGAGGACAGATCCGGCCGATATATCAAGTGTCCGTTCGGCGGACTTGCGGTGTCCCGACCGGCGGGTTTTGTAATAGGCAAGCTGAAGATCGAGCTGATAGCGGCGGAAGTACTCCAACTTGAGCAAGTCGAGCTGAGGATCGAGCGCCCCCTCTTCTGAGGAGTCCACGATGTAGTTGAAATAGGACAACCGTTTGGTCTCTGCGCGTGCGCGCGCCGTCATCCAGCTCTCGAGGAGCCGGCCTTCCTTCACCCGAAACAGTGACATCGACGCGATCCCGCCGACTGCGACGCCGATAAGAGCGAAGACGATGAGAATTGTCTGCGTTAATGCGCCGAAGCTTCCCCCAAGCAGTGCGGCCGCCATCAGTAGCGCGCTGACCATCGCCGTCGCGAGGACGGCCCAGTTGGCCCGGATTATCCACCGCTTGAACGTTCGCTCTGCGATACTCGCTTCAGAGTCAGCTTCCGCATACTGCCGCGCCAGCTCTACGGGGACGCTGCGGGTCAGTAGCGCGGCAAGCTTAGGCGCTGAGGTGCTCAACTGCTCGGCGTGCTCGACGGGCGCCAATGCATAGTCACCAGGGCTGCGGTTGCCGATGATTCCAGCTGCATCAGACATGATCGTCATTCCGCGAGCTCCATACGTTCGTGGCTGGTCACCTCGAGGTGAACCTGATCATCCACTGCCGCCGTGCAGGTCATGGGGAACATCGTGGCGGCGGCAGCCCGCTGATGCAAAGCCTCCATGTCATCTCGCTGAATGGGTTGGGCTCACGCCCTGCATGACAGTTACCGCAAGCACATGCGGCATTTGAAACCCAATGAACCATCGGCCAATTCAACGGGAAGATTAACTATCGAGGGTTGCTCAAGCTCGGACACCAGCTTCATCGTCAACGCCTTCCTCTGGAAGCAGGCTCTTCTGATCAAGGATGTAGAGCAGGATGAAGCCGGGAACCACAATCAGCGCCGCGAGCACGACGACGACGAGCAAAGCGGTCAACGTGCCGCTGGGTGCCGCCGCTGCCGAGAACGTCAGACTCTCCGGCAAGATGTACGGCCACTGCGCATCACCCCAGCCAATGATGACGGTCGCCACTGCGATGATGGCAAGTGCCCGGGCGCCGCGTGAGGCCTTGCGTACCAGAAGCACAAGGGCGCCTACGCCGCAAACGACACTGACAATTACGAACGGCAGACCCCGCGTTGCGAGGCCGCGGAAGAGATAGGGTGCGTCGGCACGGAGCACAAAAATGCCGATCAAGCCGATGATCCCTACAACACCGGCTGCGAGAACGGCCCTGCGGCGGAAGTATTCGACCATCGCGGCATCCTCGAGACGACGAGCATCCCAGACCAGATAGACCGCTGCCAGGTAGGCCACCGCCGCCACTGCGAGCACGCCGCCGAGGATCGATGTCGGATTGATCCAGCTGTGCACCGGATCGCCGGCCTGACCACCGGCTGGTACGCGGCCGGAGGCGATGCCGCCCGCGATCGCTCCCATGCAGTAAGGCACCAGCACCGAGGAGGCAGCAAAGCCGGCACCGAAGAGCCGGCGGTAACGCAGCCTGACAACCGCTTTTCGGAACGCGAAGCTCACACCACGCAACACAATGCCGAGGGCAGCAATGGCCAGCGGCACGAAGAGGGTCAGCGTGATCGAGGCGTACGCCTCCGGGAACGCCGTCCACAAGATCACGAAGATGAAGATCAACCAGACATGGTTGGCTTCCCACACCGGGCCGATCGAATGCTCGATCATGCCGCGCGACCGCTGACCGCGTTCGGGGCCACCCGCGATCAAATCCCAGAAGCCAGCACCGAAGTCGGCCCCGCCGAAGACCGCGTACGCCACGACAGCGAGCAACAGCACCACGGCAACCGCGGTGCTCATCCGACCGCCTCCTCCGCCCTGGCGGAGACGTCGCTCAACGCGCTCGGGCCGTACGGGGTGTCCTGATCGCTGAAGTCCTCGGCTCTGCGGAACCGCCTGCTCATGCTACGCAGCACCAAGATCGTCGTAATGCCGACAGCCGCGTACAAGATCACGACGGCAAAGAACATGATCCATACCCCGGTATTCGCGGTGACCGCGTCCTCGACCTTCATCAGGTTGTAGACGATCCACGGCTGCCGGCCGACCTCAGTCACCACCCAGCCGGCCTCCAAGGTGATCACCGCAGCAGGGCCGGCCACGGCTGCCGCCCGGAGAAACCACTTGGTCTGCGGCATCCGACGGCGAAAGATCCACGACAGCGCATACCACACAGCCAGCAGGAACAGCAGCGTCCCGAACCCCACCATGACGTCCCAGCACAGATGGACGATATTGGTCTCCCGGATCGTCGGCCGGTCCTCCGGCGGCACCGAATCCAAGCCCTGCACCACCGTCGCCTTGCCCGTGCTGGGATCAGAAAGCCACGACGCCAAGCCCGGAATCGGGAGGCCGCCGGTGACCGTGCCGTCCGCATTGAGATGACCTAGCAGCGTCTCAGGGACGTCGCTGCTCGTCGTCGGAACCAGTTCGATGGCAGCGAATTTTTCCGGTTGGTTGTCATACACCCAACGAGCCAACCCATCG